>Ga0265780_10002569_pt1 | contig 24463 bp, 25 predicted proteins | sample P1T30metagenome_FD_192432 | JGI IMG/M metagenome (GOLD analysis project Ga0265780, IMG submission 192432) | Plant litter microbial communities from East Loma Ridge, Irvine, California - P1 T30 | ecosystem: Environmental > Terrestrial > Plant litter > Unclassified | place: USA: California... | reverse complement strand
GACACAAGTGTTCGAATTTTGGTCAAGGCAATCGCGTGCTGGAGGAAATCAACCAGGTGGTGTTGATTGACGAGAATTATGAGAGCGATGACGACAGGCCGCACAAAGTACGAGCATGGTGCGATATTGAGTGTGGCGCATTTGAAGATTGGTTGCGTGAAGAGGAAGTCGATTCGCGCATGACAACGTTGTTGGGTTCGGACGTGGCACCTGAGCTAAAACCCCTGATCATACAGTATACATACACGACAAGACATTTACATGTTGGTATAGTAACGATCACGCGAACGAGAGCTTCATATTGTCATGCCGTATACTTCAACGCCAGGCTTTCCCGAGAATTGCTCAATTGTGTCGGTAGCGCTTCCATCAGAGTTACAAGGGCATGCCGGTAACATGTGAAGCTTGACGCAAGGCACCCCAACAAGTCGATGGTTTGAGCAAATAAGACCTTGAGAGTTTGCTGGGGGACAGACGAGCTTAGGTGTTCACTCTGGTAAGTATTGCAGAGAGTCTTCACACTCTCGAACTTGCTGTGGTTCGTCAATGTTTTGCCCTGATCAAAAAGTGCGTATCAACTTACGCGGAAGCGATGTCGCAAATATTCGGTATTGTTGAGTATTGGAAAACGCCGTCAAAGACGGTCATGATCTGCGTGGCGGCTGTGATGCATTCATAGCAAGCTCCCTGGATTTCATTCGCGCCCATCTCATCAATCGCTTCCAAGAGGCGGATGTCAGCCGCGTCGCGATTGGCCGGATGACCGTTTACCGCGATTTCCTTCACAGTCTGGCAACGTCCCAAGTGAGGTCGGATGTTCAAAGCGTAGTCCAGGAATGGCAAGTGAATCCTGTACATCATCTGGTAGTACTTGGCACGTATTTGTGCTCCGATCACAGTTGAGGCTACCCTGTCCCCGTCCCGCCACTTTAGATCAGGGGGCAGAGTAGCTCTCCATTGCAACAAGATTCGCTTATGTCGAAAGAGTGACTGTTGTACCTCGTCAAAGGAGAGACGCAGACCATTACAGCCGTACAGCTCATCACGAAACAGACAGAGTTGTCTATCTGCAAAGGCCAATGCAAGGTAGTCATAGGATGAGAACTCCCTAAGACTCTCAACTTCCAATGGAACCGGCGGCAGAGGTAAGATACCCTTGATGAGGTGCAAGGAACTCGAACCGGGGTAGGACCTCCCGTGGGCATCGGTTTCAAGCTGCAGACAACACCATGCCGACATTAGTGCGGGGCCCTTCAGCTCACCTTCCAGCAATTGCTGCTCTGGTATAAGCTGCATTCGTGTTACACCTGAACTGTGACCGTCGCTGTCGTCGATGAGAAGTTTGTGATGAATTATCAAGTCGTAAAGCTTGTTTCCGGCTGTCTTGAAGCATTCTTTGCTTTCAACTACACGTGCGCACTGGGCCTGATAGAGACCCTTCAGCAGATTAACATGCGCGAACGACAATTCGTGGCGGCAGCTTTGGCCCTCCAAGAGTCGGATCGCCTCTTGATAGTAACCCGAGTCAGGAACGGCAGAGCGGTGGATGATCTCAGCCGCGAACTCTATTTCGTGAGATCTCGGTCTTCCTGAGCCGCGATCGTTGGTATTCGTTGTAGATCGAGTGTTAAACTCCGTTGTATACTGCACTGACGCAAAAGACGACTCCAGCCCATGCGGAACCGATGATGTCGATCCTGGGACCTCATTCCGGAGGCCGTGATCGAATTGTGATTGCCTCGAGTCTTTCGGCCATCTCGACCTAGGGGTCAGAAGTGATGTGGTGTTCAAACACATCTCACCGATTGCCATAATGAGGAGTACAGTGATGTCGCCCAGAAGAGGTCCAAGCAGCAGCGTGGGCTGCCCTTCGTAACTACAACTAGCTGTGGAGGAAAGATGCGGATGGTGCTCCCGCCGCTTGATGAAGTCATCGATCATCTTGTGTAGCTGGTGTGTATAGAAGATCCGATACCAGGCGTGACCATGACTGAGATAATTCGCGAAAAGTTGATGGACTTTCGCAGAACTCAAATCCAGGTGGCAACTCGTGTCCGAACGCTCACGAAACTTGGCATTGAGCACGTCAGGCCAACTGAGCTGATGGTAATTCGGTTTCATGGACAGGTAATGATACTCGGTTTTTCTGCGTCCGTTTAGTCGTGGTTCACTTCCCTTCTTGAGCGCGGAAGTCTCCCGATACTCGCAGTGTCTATGCAATATGGCGCATCGACTACTTCGGGGTCGTCAGCAATGACGCTTTCTGGATTTAGGACGAAATACTGACCATCGGGGTCTTTCTCCATCGCAGCGGACATGCTCTCGTGAGCAAGATTTGCACGCAATCCCGACTCTTTTGTATCTACATCTTCTCCTCTTGACCGTGGTGTTTTCTACGCTTGCCCGGGAATTCTGTGCCATCTGTTCACCCGCCAGACCTAATGGCTCCAAGCCGCATGGTACATGGAAAGGTTCTGGAGGCGGAACATCCGAGGGATCCATGCTGAGAGCTGTATACGGCAAAGACAGCTGGGAAGGGTCTCCAAGAGCAGAAGATTGCTGTGCCGGGTGAATGTTGATAGTGACGGGCCCAGTCTTACACATATCAGAAGGTACCGGCGTGATGGAATATGTGGACCGATTCTAATGATATTCAGTGGCTGTTGAAGATGAGTAGATAAAGGGGGTCCATGTGGCGTTGGAGCTCAGAGTGCATCACTGATTCGCTGAGACGTGCTGTGGTGACATACCCTTGTTGGTTCTCGGCACCCAGGATAGCCTGCTGCTGCGTCTGATGCGCTGAGTCCGCACGCGCCTTCTTTTCTTTTCTCGAATCGAGCTTTGACTCTGTTCAACTGTCTAGAAGGGATCGACCCGACTATATGGATACGGTATCCGGCGAATCGTACATGTGATTGGACCGGAAACTTTGTACAGAGAAGTGTGCTCAGACGGCCCCGTACAAGTTGAAAGTGGGATACACGGGGAAACATGTAATTGTATTGCACAACGTGCACGAGGCCAATTCTTTTCGTCTGCGACCGACCTCGTACTCGCCATAAGCACAATCCGAGAAGTCTTCAACAATGTCCAAACATGTATGCAGCGCGGCGTCAAACACCAAGACAACTTGCAAGCCATGTGTCCCGAACGTTATCTTCATCGATTACCAGATGCATATCATAATATTCGCAGCTTCCACCAGAAGACCAATGTTACACGATATATAGAGACAGTATAGCTACAGTTGTCCTAGCTGATTCATGTTAAGCCCCGTTGCGGACGATGTATACAGGAGAATCCTGCAATTCTTTGCAATTAAGTTTGCAGGTACGGCGTAGGTCATTGCTTTGCAAGCGACATGAAGACCTCCCTGCTTACACGAGCATATGAAGTCCAAGCGCCGTATTTGAAACCGAGCGACAGTCTCATGCGTAGGGTTCATCAGGGACTTCGGAGACGCGGACATGAATACGCACTGCACTACCAACGAGTGGGAAGGGTCACCGACGACAGGGCTATGTGGTAGCTTGCATGGACTTGAACAATATTGATGACCGCTGGGATTCTGGACGATGCCAAGGCAAAGTCTCTCGTGACGAGAGCTTTTGACTTGGCGTCTGGTGGGAGAGGTGGGCGAGGTGGGCGAAATGAGATCTTCAGCCTTTGGTTAATCTTAACTGCCGCGTCCGGACACCACCCATGCTTAGGTTGAAGACGGGTGGAAGAGACGAAGTAGCAGGCTTGGAGCTCAGCTTGAGATACGTAAGGCGACAACTCCGCCCTTCCCTTGTCTCCAGAACAGGATCGGAGTTATACGTCGAATACGTGTTGGTACGACTGGGTGACTGGGTGCAGAAGGCGGCAAGATGTCTTACGTATCATGCAGGATCATGTACGGAGGTGCAGATGGCGTTGTAGATTTCAGCCACGGCATCGTTGATTCGATAGGCTGACTCGCTTCGCGCGTACGTCTGTGCAAGCCTTCATCAATCAACAGCCACTGTCGTTGTTTTGGAACTACTCTTCTTCGAGTAAAGATAGTCGCTACAAGCTGAAGTCGACAGGTCCGACCACTAGATCAACGTGACGTTTCTTTGGTCTAGAAGTATCGTCCTCGCTCGCGTAGGCGTGTGGATCACACGCTATCAAGGCCTTCAGCTTTGCTAACTTGTCTCCTTCGACCTCCGACATTCTATCCCTGTGCTCGCGTTCGATCTTCTTTGTTCCATTACACAGTTTACGATGATGTTCAAAGCTAACGTTGCTACTGTCATGATCAATACTGTAAAAGTGGAAAGAGGATGTAACTTTGCGGAGACGCTGACTAGGAACAGGGGACCATCGTACTCACAATGGTCTACTCCAATCGTGTGTAACAAGTTGCGTTTGCAGCCTACACTCTACATGCAGCCGTAAGCTAGTGTGCCGCGTGGTAATTCCCCTCGCCAACCTCGACCTCGCCTATCTCTTCCCTCCCCTGGTAGGAACGCCAAGTGGGAAGCTCTCGTGGTAAGAAAGTTCACCTTGGCAACGGCTGCGCAACTATTTTGTATGCTGTAAGTCGATGTCACAAGGTTCGAATCGTAAGTACAAGGCATGTTTCCAACTCCCATGATCCTCGTGGTGCCAAAGATTTGATCGTTGCGATAGAGAAATTACCGGCGATGATGGTGTCGGGCTTTTCGATCATGACCGTCAACGTATTTCAAGCATAAGTTGCCTCAGAGATGCATACGTACATCATCTATATACACACTGCATCACAAAGTCCCGACTTATCCCCTTCGAACACGCGTACTATGTTTCTGAAGCGAGTAGTCGTTGCGAGGGATCTGTTAGGTGCCCCTGTCGCGCGCTCGGATACATGACCAACGTATAGTACTTTGCAAATTGGGCTTGATCCTGGCACTGTTGTGGAGTTGCAGCGGAGCCAATAGGATGCCACGGCTACATTCTCCGACAAGTGACAACAAGCGATACTAGCCATCGGAGAGAGTATGTGCGATCAAGCCAAAACCGCAACCTCCTGTACAAGAATGAATGATTGGACTGTTCAGCAAGTGGCTGCTATGAACAGACGCCATCAGCTTTTGTGTTCAAAACGATGGCTAGTCTTGTGTGGGTAGGACAGATAGGTAGGTCCTTTCATTTATTGTAAATGGCTCATTACTGGAGGAATGCAAAGAAAGTGAGGAGAGCTCTCGATAGCGTAGCAAGATGCATCCTGCCTAAGTTAATATTAGGCAGCAGGATTTCCGCGTCTTCATATCGCTTGGTTTCCTTTAGGGGCGTACTTTCCCGGGGGCTCGAAGGTCGTAAAGGAGCGTTTAGTCTTCGCTTGCCTCACTCTTTATCCATCAGCTTTATCGAAGGCTCGAGACTTCCCCTCGATTGCGACTTATCTTCTTTTTCACTATTGACGACCACCTTACTACTCTTCGTCGACACTGAGTATCAGTGCTGCCGCTTCTGCTGACGATGTCTGTATCGAGCAGTACCAGACCTCAAGAGACCGGTCCATCTAACACCTCCCCTCGAATGTTCCTCGCGTCTACTGGTACGGACACTTCTAGGAATATCGGGAACATTCCAAAACATTTAGTCAAGGACCACTATTCCAAACTCACACGGAGCGACGCAGTCTGTTCGCCTAATCCACCACACAAGCGCAAGCGTCAAGAATACCAGCTTGTTGAAGAGAAGAGCGAACCCAGGTCCCCAAATCGCAAGCGTCAAGTGCTTGATTCCTATGCCGACACCCCACCCGACGGATCAATATCTCATCGTTTTTCGGTGCCCGTTCACGACAACGACGAAAACGATAAGATAAGCTCCCCCATCTCGCCCGCTCTTTCTCAAGCAACTATTCCAGACTCAGAAGAGTATCGCCGTGAAATTGACGACCAATTTTCGGCCGAAAGCGTTGAAAAGCCCAATTTAGATCAGACCCTTCCAGTTCTGAACTCCGGCCAGATACCAGGATCGCAGACAGTGCCATGAGAAACAGCCGAACTTGCGATCAGCATCCAGGTCAATCTTGCATCGCTGTAGGCCCTGCGGTCGATACAAAGTCACACGACGCAGAAAACACAAGCAAGCTGGGAACAACTGGAATCTCTCCAGCTCTTCCTGAGTGAATCATCTCGTCTCGCATGGGAACCACGGCCACGACAAATTCGAAGAAAGGTAGCATTCGACGCACCTTATCAGCGGCACATGATGCAAACAAAGTTCAGGATTTGCACTAGTTCTACATGTATTAAGTACTGTCTTCGGTACAATACTCTCCATGGCTGTACACTCGATGCTCCCCGTGAATTGTGTAACATGATAGAGTTTCCGCGATCCTCGTTCGTCGCCCCAGTTGCGTGTGTAGAGCATTGAACAGACACGCTCGTTGTACAGCTCAGTTAGCTGTTAGTTGCTCCATTTGAACCCAGAGACACAATCCGTTATAAAGGCAGACCAGTCGCTGACTATGCATTGCGCTCAGAATTGTCGAAGTCTGCAAAATGAAGGTCAACGAGCACGCAGTGTGCTGCATCACCTGGTTGGTGGAGACAAGAGAGCTGTAAATAATCGTTATTCCGATACAGTACTGTGTCTTTCGGCCGACATGCTGAACTCAAGCGTTAAAAGTGGACCTCGGCCGAACCTCTACCCTAAGCCACCTGGGCGTAAGGCCAAGACACTCAAGCCATCTCTTAGCAATGGACGTGTCGATCTCGTACGAAACCGTGCAACGTCAAAGCAAGAAACACACAACGCGAGAGATGGATACGAATGACGCCGTTTCAAACGATCACACTCTACAACCCAAAGCGTGGTGAGCTCAAACCCTAACGCGGACCCCAGGCAGAAACATTGCGTTCTGGCGCGAGAATTTTCGTTGAGAATGTCCGTCGACTACGCGAAGATCCTCGTCCTGTCATTCAGGACTTCCACAAACATGTGGACTGGCTGACTTGCGAACGAAGCTTCGCTAGTTGATGAGTCCTCAGCTCCCGTTTCAGCACCGAGACGGAGAACCCGTACGGTATGCTGCAAGCTCATCTTGCAGAGGAGACACGGGTCTGCAGATTGCGAGGATTGCAGGTCCAGGGAACTCTTCGCGCCGGTCCAGCACACTGATGAGAAAGTACCCGCAAATGTTTGCGCGCGCGATGTCAAGATCGCCCCCAGAGCCGCATACTGCGGCTCGTACTCGTTCCTCTCCATGACTGTCAAAGTATTGAGAGCAATGGTGTCTCTGAAGATTAGATCGAGTGTCTGTCTGCTACTTTCCTCTGCTCGAATGGCTTCTCGAATTGCATGCGCTGCCGCCATATCATCCGTACTCATCACAATGTGGAATCTCCTTTTGTGCAGACCGATATAGAATGCTGGGATGTTGCCTGCAGGTGATGACTCTGAGCTGAAGGAAGACTGATCATGGACGTATCGTCGTCCGCGGCTGGAGCAGCGCTTCGGAATCTTTCGCGTATTTGGAATCACAGAGAATACTGTGGACTCACAGTCAGGCACGTGGTGATGGTGTTGTATCGAAAGAGACGAGTCGCTTTGCTTTCGCCCAAATGCACTGCTCGAGATCATGGCCCTCATGATTGGCGGTGAAGGTGGATCGATGACTGCAAATAATGATCGCGTTTTCCCAAATCCAAAAAGAGCTGCGCACATTAACGGCGGGTGATAGAGACTTATATCACGTAATAGCCATTGTAATCAAAGAAGTCAGGATCATGGCGTTGAGCACTGTGCTTGAGTGGTTTGACTCGATGTTGCCAGCTTCTAGTCCATTTTCACGTGTCTTTAGGTACGCGGAAGAATCCTGGTGATCAACCCGCGTCATTTCATTGCTGGGTAGTACTCTTGTAGGCGCGTAGAGTCACGCGCATTTACTGATGTGTGAAGTTGCAGCGCGTTACTTATGCCCTCGCTGTCTTTTGCCGAGGTTTCAAGCCGACTTCGGCACCTCTTCTGTTCCGGCACGTGAAATGGAGGTTCTCGCTCCACTCAGCACACGGATCCCTAGATTCAATGCCGCTGAAAGTCTGACACAGACGCACCGTTGTGTAGCTTGCCTGCGCAAGTGCATACTGCTGTCCAAGGCATATTCTCGGGCCACCGTTGAACGGCAAGTACTCCCAACCTGGGCGCAGTCCCTTCATCCCTTCCGCAGACTCGTCCAGCCAACGCTCAGGCCGAAACTCCGCTGCGTCGTTGCCGTAAAAGTCTTTCCTACGATGCATCGCGTATAGAGACCAAGCGACCACTTGTCCTTTGGCGATCCTGAGCTCCGCGGATCCATCAGGACCGCCACCGACAGGGAGAGTGGTATCTTCCAGTGCTTCCCGATAGTTCTGTGGAACAACTGGATGAAGGCGGAGGGACTCCCTCAAGAGGGCGCGCAGAAATTTCATTTCCCCGATTTGCTCAAACGTTGGTGGTTCGTTGTTCAGCCCGTCGACCTCGCTTTGTAGCTTGTTCCACAAGTCTGAGCGCTTTGACAACATGAACCAGACGTTCGTCAGGAGCGAAGCGGTGGTATCACGCCCGGCAACTAACACGTTAAGCAGCTCGCTCCGAATTCGTTCTCTGTTGGTAGTCCGCCGTACAAGTTCGGCGAGGAAGATATACCTTTCCGAACTGCCGGAGCCGTCCCTCTTTGCGGCGGTCTGGCCCTGTTCGGCGAGCGCCTCATCCAAGTATCGATCTACGAGCTGATGGATGACGCTGCAATCCTCTTGAAATTTTCTTTGACCGAGAAGGGATCCCAGTAGTCGCGAGTGTCGGATCCAAGTACCGAAGCGGAAGAGAAAGAATGTATGATGTTGTCCACGGTCGAAGGCGTCTTCGAAACCTTCACCTCCCTTTGTAATCAGACCTCCCATACTATCGCCAAAAAGAAACTCGGTAGCGAAAGCGAAAGTCAAATGGAAAAAGTGTCCAGCGAGATCAACCGTGCTGCCGTCACGCGGGATATCCTTCAACCAGCACATGAACCTCCGCTCGAGCGGGGAAAAATTGGTGAATTGGCTTCTGGTAAAGTTAGGTCGCAGCATTCCCCGTGAGTGTGTCGATTCAAGTCCATCGGTAGTGAAGATCCCTGTTTGCAAGTCAGATCAGATGTGTCTTGGGAACGTGAGGTGGCCATACCATCACCAAGCAAAGGCCGGAAACTCATTTTCCGCCTTCTACCGAGACCCCAACTTCCAGACTTGAGGGCCAGAATCGTTTGCAGGTTCTTTGGTTCTATCGTCACGATCAAGCCGACGCCCAATATATGTAGCCTCAAAGTCTCCACTTTCATGTCTTCAAAGTGCTTGGCGCTCCAAGAGAGGAGACGATGTTGATGGAACGCCTTGAGACTATGCCAAAAAGTGTCGAGGCCAAGTAGAAATCCACTTTGGGGGAGCTGAGCTGGCAATTGCACATATTTAGGGTATCTGGCCGACGCAAGGTATCCGTATGTGATCAACTTTGAGCAAAAGACGCAGAGTAGATAAAACACGATCAGGACTAGCATGACCATCTTCCAGGAGATTGTATAGACATTCATGGCGACGATACACGTGATGGTTCGCGCGTGTTGTCGATTATGGCAAGCTCTAAAATTTGTGGTCTACTGTCAATTATATGTATATAGTCTCGGCCGAGAAAATGTTGAGATGACCGTTAGGAAGTTCGGGATCGCGGGGTTTCACTCGAGGGTGCGGGCTGCCGAGAAACAACTACTGCGTGTATCCATCGGGAAGTACATGTAGAGGAACAATACGCACGAGTTCAGAGTTACTTGTTAGCTTAGTGGCACACTCGTGACAAACACCCAACTCAGTCTCTCCTGGCTAAGATACGGCGCAATGATCAGATCATGCTTCACATTCTAATGCGCCTGGGCGATCTAACACGGGTAGACACAACGACAATGAGCCCTGGACAGAGTGAGACGGCTATTTTTCCGCATGTGGAGGCCATGAAAGCACCATCGATCGGGTTCAGACAAGAGATCGCTGATCAAGTCCCTTTCTCCAGTCTCATCTCTTCCAAACTCATCGCCGGAGTACTCTACTTCGGACTACCGTCTCCTCCATCACGCTCTCTCAAGACGACCGCCATATGCGACACGCAAGTTGATAGACATGAATGAATAAGACTGAGCTAGATTATATCTTGGGTGGAAGACGGAAGCGTCTTATCTTCTGTGGCTAGATGTCACTGGAGATGTACCGCAGTCGAACTGAGCTAACTAGTTATCAAATGGCACTCGGGCTGGCTTGAATGTGCTGACGTCATCAAAGGGTTGTCTTCAACTGACAAAGTGAGGACTACGGCTATAGCTTGAGTGACTGCGGCTTCGTGAGGCCTTTGCAAAGATATCCCGGGCTTTGCAGCCGCCTAGTGCACGTGTGGGGTGCAAATCGGAAACCGCATGTGAAATTTGCGGGCGCTGTCGAGTGCAGTGCGGAGTCAAGTTTGTGCGGTACTAATGCTCGAGTGGACTTTCAGAATATCTCTGTAATGACATACATCCGTATCGACGGATATCTGTGTATCATCACCTGGTCAATCGAGATGGATTTCTATGTACATGTGTATCATCATTGGATCAACCGAGGTAGATTTCGTAAGCTTCGATCGGTGGATGTACACGATTACTTACGCCGGAGCATTCGTCAGACGCTACAATGGGCCCCTGTGTCACCCTCATCAGTCGTAGCGGGGTTCGTATAGCTAGCGCTACACATGGTACCACGAGTTTACCATCAGTCTCGAGCTGTCATGTACAGAAGAGAAACCATACAACAGTCCTATTCCGACCAACTTTGGAAATGCGTCCCTGGCAGTACTACTTTATCATTTGCTTTGCAATAGTGCATTGTTATTCAGCGCTTGATCTGTGTCCGACCAACGAAGAAGGTTAATGTCGAGCGGAAATGGAAGGAGGCTTCGTACGAATTTGTGCCTCTGGCCACTGGCAGCTGGTACCGATAGGATCCTATATATGTTCCGACGGCGAAATGATCCCGATGAGTATGCAGACTTCGGGAGTTGCACTATCAGAAGCTTCCGAGCATTCCAGTCTACAAACAGCATGTAATACTGCGTCTGGCACGCAAAACTCTGCTGCATATTCTCCTCCAAGCCCATCTATGAACGCCAGTATCACAGGACATGCGTTCTGTAACAGTGTTCCAGTACCGACATCCGAGAATGACTATTATAGAGCCTCTTACACACCCGGAGGTACCATGGCATCGGTTTATTTTGCTTCAAAGACGGCCACGTTCAGATGTGAGATCGAACCACCGGCCGACGAACTTTATGTTGCAGTATGGACGCGTTACGATCCTTTGCTCATTGCACAGCCAAAGCCGAAGAATTGCGGAGAGATCTTGCATCTTGAAAATCCTAAGACGGGTGCGAGCTCAGATGCAGTAGTTCTGGATAGATGCCAGTCATGCGTAGGGGTCGATCGTCACGTATCGGACCCTACCACCCCTGATTCCCTGGTGAACGGTGCCACTATCGATTTGAGTTTGAAGTTATGGAACAAACTGTACGGGGGAGCCGAGCAGTCCGTTTACGACGTTATTTACAACGGCCCAACATTTGGAGGGTCTGACAGTGGTGAACCTGATAAGCTAGAAAATCCCTTCTGCGCGCCATGAATGCAAGAATGTAGCTAGCATGCTCGCATCTGGGCGATAATATCATCAGCTTCATATTTGAACGTTGTCATGATGGCTCTTCTTGCAAGCAAGCCAGTCCCCGCCCCAGTTGACAGGTGAGCTGGGGGTTTCGGCTTGTAAAATGTTCGATGCCTGTATTCATCGCATATATACAAATTTATCGGGTATCCTTTATTTTCTCCTTGCGACTATCTCTGCTGGCAGAAAGCATTGCGGCCATGTTGTGTATCTAGGCCGCCGCACTGTCGATAGACATTGCGTCAGTGGACCAATTAATAATGTTGACATGACTCAACCAACAGCAATAGAAACGTCAGTATGACACCCAATCGGGCTCGTTCTGTGCAAGTGAGATGCAAGCCGCTTACGAGATACACATCACCCTATAAACACGACACTACGCCCACACGTGCTCCATCAGACGACGCAAGCATGAAACCAATCACGTCCGTCGACAAACCGCGATTGCTCACTGATTGTCTCAACGCTCTGGAGTCATTGAGTGTTACTAGTCAGGCACGACGCCCCTCTAGGCTATCCATTCACTCTCGCGCCAGCTCCGAGCTGAACAAAGACTTAACGGCATGCACAGACCATTTTTCCCGTACGACCGAGCTGCTGAAGGCAAAAGCCGGCTCTATTCCAGATGCAGCATTATTGGACCTGAAAGACCGCTTGTGCTTCGTACGGTCCACCGCCTCGGCTTCCTCGTACGGTGGGTCGTCAAGTTTGAATTTGCTCAAAGACATTAGGCAGTCGACACAGATCCTTGACTCTTTCAGGAAAACCGTGGATCTGATAGAAAAGTTGGATCAGGCCCTAGATGAAATGTCCGGAAACATTGGCTCGGACACTGAAGACTACATTGACGGTATGAACGGGGAGGACGACATCCCGCTTCCTCCACCACTGAAAGTGTCTGGAACACTCTGGCCAAAGCGACGGTCAGGTACGGATGAACTCTTACGTCACCGAGAAAAAGCACAAACAGGTGCGTCACGCTGGCAGAAAGGTGTTCTGGGAACAAGGAGCGTTGGAAGTCTTGAGGTGCAGTCATTGGCTGTTCGTTCGAAATACCTGTCGTGTCACTGCCTGATTAAGGTGAGTGCGAGATGGTCGGGACACGATTCAGCACGCACTTGTAGTTGTGATAAAGTCAGACAGGAAGAACCGGCTCATGGTTTGCTCCGATCGCAGTAGCGCAAAGCTAGCATTTGTCTGTTGGTCAACATAGGTGCTGTACGTTTGTAATCTTGAGGGGGTGGAAAGCAACAGAAGGCCGACGTAAGAAGTATAAATCGATCGAAGGGTGACTTGAGAGGTGACTTATCCTAGCTTGCAGACTGTCTTAATTTTCCACAAGACTCTTTATCTGTATCGTGAGTAACCGGGTTCCGGTCTCAAATTCCGAGGCACACTCGCTACACAATTGCAAGGCGGGGTGATTTTCTCTATGCACATAATGTTCTGGCGATGTCAAAGTGATGCATCAATCTTCTCATGATTTAGTGATACAGCATTTCTAAATTTAGTCCCTGAACTACTTTTCTGCGCGAGGCTTCAGTGCTGAAAATGGTCAAAATCGGTGTGATGACTGTATTTCCATAGGCGATAGATTTAGTTACCATATCGTGAAATGCTATTGGTGACGACTCAACGAGAGCCCAAGCAGGTCACTGTGCTGAGCAAGATATGTACCGCGCTTCAGGATGTGAGGCTCGTAGTCTCCTAAATTAGGCTTTGTTCTTATTGCAGATATACATCCACCGAGGGCCGATACAAGCATGACAATATACGACCATCTCTTAATACCAGATACAGGAGGTTGCGGTTTTGGCTTGATCGCACATACTCTCTCCGATGAATGGCATCGCTTGTTGTCACTTGTCGGAGAATGCAGCCGTGGCATCCTATTGGCTCCGCTGCAACTTTACAACAGTGCCAGGATGAAGCCCAATCTTCAAAGTACTGTATCCAGCCAAAAGCTCCAGTGGAATGCCAATCACGAAAGTAATCCGAATTGTTTGCGCTCTGCTGATTCATGCAAGAAGAAAGGATTGATATTTCTCTTCATTCGAAACGGCTGAACCAAGGTGTCTGACTCCAGAGAGAACCTGAGAAATTATGCCTTGAAGTGGAGTATCTAGCTTTTGCTGATACAAAATCTCGCTAGAAGTATACAGCAATGCGAGAGCCTATCCTCGGAACTATTATAACTTGCAGAGGAAGTCATAGCAATAGAAGCTCGATCACTGACTGCGCCATAGAACAAGTGTGACGCTAAGGGATTCAATTACCGGTTCTACTGGTGGTGCACCCGTCTTCTGTTACGTAAGACCATACATTCTATTAAAATCCCACTTGACAATTAGTCCGAATGACACAATGACTGTTTCACGAGTATATTTACTAGAATTCAATATGGTCGCTCATTCCAGGAATCGTCTCATGCTTGTAGGACTGGGTAGAAAGTTACATCCTCGCTCGTCAGCTCTTTGTACTGACGCATTCGTAGATGGATCTTCGGGAATATGTGAAAGCTCGCTGGTGGAAAGGCGAAGTTCACATCGGCGCGCTCATAACCTGGCATAGTTCGATTGGCGCTTTAGCACTACTACAGGTGGTGCTGGTGGCTTTTATTGGGTTTTTCTACTATTCCGCCGGCAAAAATGCGATTGTTTTCGAGACCAAACTCGAGGTATGCACCAGATAATCACTACAAGTAGCAGTCACTAATAGTTCGACAGCTTTCAAATCTGATAAACCGAAGAGATCTCTTGACGCAACTCGGAAGTGATGGCAGTGATGCAGTTGAATCTGCGCAAGCGAAGGTGTCATCCGTCGCACAGGAAGCAAGTTCAGTGGTCGCCGATGCCACGAGCATAATTGCGAAACCGACCTTGGTAGCCAACATGACGGCCGACAAGGCATGTCTAGAACTGCTAACTTTTTCGGAGTGCCAACCAACGACGATCGATGAGTTCTTTCTCGCTGGATTCTGGATACTTGTATTGGCTGCCGCTTTCACGACTGCTACATTCTTCAAGTGTAGGTGGTTGAAAAAAGGTGGACGTCGGGTGGTCAGATGGCTTGCTGTGATCTTGGGTTCACTTGCAACCATGTTTTTTCTCAGTCTTACCATATTGTGCTGGACAATTCACCGATTAGCTGGTTCGGTGACAGAACACGAGGGAGTGAGTGAGAATGCGAGGGCGATCTATTCTTGCTTCACAGGGATTGCTTTCCTCTCTGTTGTCTCATGGGCGATCACACGCCAACACAAGCTGGACAAAACTTGTGACAAATGCTATGGAATAGTTCGTAACTCTTCTCAGTCTTCTCAAAAGGACACGCCATCTGACACGACTCAAGTCTTTATGGTGGTAGGTCGCCCAATTGATGCACACCACCCCTACAATCGGTATCAGGAAAGTGAGCAACCAACGGAGTTACCGCCGCGCGATGGAAGACGTAATGTACAACAGGTGTTCTTGCCTAGGACGAAAACAGGATCTGGCTCACCAGGGTAACGTGCATCGACGTGACGAGAGACTTAAGCTGTCGCGGAACACGACAAAGTTACGTAACTTAGAGCAGGACATGACTTACGTTTCAGCTTTGTGAGACTCGTGATCCTACCCAAAGCTACGTGTATGTGTTCCGCCATACTTTGCGTTCCTTATCAAAAAAAAACGTAAGTTAGCTAGATGTCGCTCGCGATAAGCGTTGAAAGTGGGACTTTATATGAATGGATTCAGCCTGTACCTGGGCTAGAGCAAGATGGGCGATCGAAAGAGCCGAGCATACCTACAGAAAAGTTCATCGAAGAGGGAGAGAAATTTCGCTATCGTCTGGGCCATTGATCTCACAGAGCTCAGATCATGTTTTCCCTCCACTCAAGCACGCTGGCTCCCCTGTATCTCACTAGGAACTGAGTTCCAGAGCATTCACTCCTCTTAGTGACGGGCTTGGGAAACAAAAATCTTCAAAAGCATTACGTGACTCGCTTTGGAAAATCAAAATCACAGTAACGTTAGCACGGTAGGCAGGGGGGCGTGACGTGATCTTCCTTAACATAACCCCGTCGGAAGAACTTCTTTCAGCTATCATACTGTAACTATGCAACAACGTATCAAGACCGTGGTAATGAGCAAGCCCGACATGCGCCATTCATCGTTGCTGAGTGCTATGCTCTCTCTCTGCCCCTTCTCTTGCTCCCTTCCTATTCCTAGACAAGGGGCGGGCTCTTGCAACGCTCTCCTGGAGATTTCCTCCTGGCAAATCTCTGACATGGTCGTCACAGATGACCCGCACCTCACCCTGACTGGCTCTTCCATTCAGTTTCGAGCCCAAGACATCAACCCGGGTCTAGAGTTTGAAACATACTGCAGATGGTCGTCACCCGCCGTCACTGGCCCACGATGCCAAGAAACGCAAGGATGGCACCCGTGTGAGGATGGGAGGGTCCGATTTCTCTACCAAGCGAGTGACCAAGACCGGCCGAATAATCTTCAAATTCGGCGGAGTTATCTCGATGACTGGTTTGTCGCCCTGGGGAATCTGTGGACAGTGTCAGTGCACATATCTCACATAAACATGAGCTGATGATTTCTGCTTCCAGTTTAGGACAATCGCCGTACAACGGTGGCGCTTTCTACGGCAACGTAGACACCAACTTTGAGTCCACTGCGATAGACGGTACTGAGACGTGGACTCTGGCGAGTGTGCAAGTTCCAGTGACTTCCCAGACGTGAGCTACTTGTCGGGTGTGAGGGCATTGAGGGTAGAGTGTCCCAAACTTAGAGGTCGTTAGTGGTGGCATTCAATTTCGCGACCAGTACTCCTACTCAATTACGCATGGTCTTGAGGATCCAATGACGGTCTTACCTGTGGAAATCCATATCCTACACGTATCAACTTTAGTGCATTCGAATATATTATATGCTGCGGGGGAAGTCCGTTACAGTGTGTTACAACATCCACTGCACAGTACAAGATCTGTCCGACTGTCAGTCTCGTCTATTCTGGTGGGTCTAAGGAAAGAACTCCGCCAGTATGTCTCCTTGGCTCCATTGCGATCTAACGAGGTCAAAGGGATGAAGCCAACTGTACAAAGTATCGAAGAATGAGCGAATTGACTAAGTTATACAACAGAATTTCATCGAGTGTCTTGTCGCGTGTTCAAAGTCCAATAGGAACTCACCATAGTGTGTCATCGAGATGCCTAACAGCGTAACATCAAACATGACAAGGACATCGATCATCAGAGTCGGAGAGTATGTTAGATCATGCGGACTGCGGCGATACATGTAAGCTGGTTTGAATCAGTGGACCTGTCACTATATTCTGTTTACGATCGGTCCTCGACTTTCAACACTCCCAGAAGATAGCTCTAAGATTTTGAACACACAGCGTGCGCATATCACATCAAAAGATGAGTGCAACACTCCAACGACTGTCACCAATCGAAAGGCTTCCGGAAGAGATACTGCTCAGTATCCTAGACTACCATTTCGACATCAAATGCCTTCCACTCTTGGTAGCCACTGACCCATCCTCTAGAGTTCCCCAGCTCCAACTCCAGCATAAACTGCAAATGTCTCTCTGTCGTGTTTCAAAGAGATTTCGTGAGAGTATCTCCCGGCTATTGTTACAGAACGGGCTACTCCACGTAACTTGCTGGGTAGACCCTCTGCTTGACTTCTACTACCTCTCGCCCACCATCTGTTTCTCAGAACGTACTGACATGTTTCAGGTCCCCTGTCCCCAAGTCACGATTGATCTAGCTCACGGCCTGCCGGAAGCTTCGTCCGTCTGCTCAATCATCAGTATTGATATGCTCCCAACTGTTCTGCGTGTCGCTCATTTTCACCACACAGCAGGGCTTACCATGCTGCCACAAATGAACGACAATTTTCAACCGCGCGGCGACATGACGATTGACTTATCGTGCAATACTCTTGTCGAATATCCTTCTGTACAAAATATAAGCGCCGCGGTCTCAAACAGCCTGCCTCGTTCCCACAAATCCAAAGAGACCACTGAAACCGTACAGTTCAGCATCACTGCGTGGAAGCAAGGTGAGGAATTACCACGTCCATCTTGGGACGTCGTATTCGAAATTGGTCGGCAGCATTCTCTGTCGAGGGACGCGACAGAACGTCAGCTCGGTCTACAAGTTTTGCGCTACCTTCTAGCAACAATGTTAGTCGCGATCAGTCCCTGGGACGTAGAAACGATGACTTCCGAACAAATCGCCGCAGATGTGAGGACGATGACCGTGATCTCAGCTGTACTCATCGACTCTCTAGTAGTCGAGCCTGAGATGCTTCAAGTCTTTTACGGAGGTACGTCCCCAGAAATCATCCGTGAGTTCCATCGAGAGGTCTGTCCGTGCAACTATCTACCTCACGGAGTCCAGTCAGGTACAAAATACGGGTTTCTTGAAGGAAATGAAGGTTGGCTCTTCGTCCAATCCGCGACATTCTTCCTCCATAACATCCTTCCGTGTGAAAACTCCCAGCGTGTATCAAGACTCCAAACTTTCCGGAAGCGTAGCTACGACATCAATTCAGACACACCAGAATTGAAAAACAGGTGCGCAATTTACGTCCAAGCGCTTGAGCGTTTTCACGACGGAGGCAGCAAATATTGTTGTCTTTCATCCAGCCCAACGTCAGCATACACTAAGGTAGGGATCTGATCTCTGAAGGCTTAGATGGCGGTGAGAAAGCAAGAACGTTCCATAGGGGCTAGGAAAAAAATGAAGAGAAGATATCTACCGAGACACCATCGACACAACTTTTATTTTAGACAAAGCGAAATATTGTGCAATAGTACGCGTTCAATCATGGCCAATCATATAGCTATTACCTTACGTCCTCACGAGTGCCTACTCTGATCCCCATGGTTGTTCATTTGGATGTCCTCAGACTGAACCACCAACACAATTTCCACTTTCGTCCGATACAGTATCAGGATGGCGTGTCTATAAGCCTGTAAACGATAAACCACTTCAACTTCCACGCGGAGAAATCATCAGGTCATTTGTTCATATCGCGAACCCATTGACAAAACGCAATCCTTGTCGTCTTCAAGGGGCCCCTCTACAAGAAGTGGATCTGACCATAGCTTCATCTCATGCTACTGTCCTTTGGTACATCGTCTTTTTACTTGGATCGGAGGCCGATAGTCCTACAAGTGAGGCTGGAAAGTGGTTTCTTCTAAGCCGTTGCGGGGCTAGGTGTGAATGCTTGTACTATCTTCTGCACATCCGTACTTTACCGACAACTCCCGCGGTCTTGTGGTCTGGTGAGTTTTAAATAAGGCTTTTGACGATGTTCCTCCGGCGGTAGGTACATACGAGTTCCTTGAGATAAAACAAACGTCGGTCTGAGGTAGGTCGACCTCACATTGGCGAGACATCCTCTTGACCGATCCCTGTTGGCAAAAGTCATCGCCGGCGCAGTTGAATCTGCATTTCACATCAGAGTAATGCACTTGTTAGTCATTGAAATACCACGATACGATCCGACCTCCGATAAACATCTTAGGTTATCGAAAGATTACTCGTACAAATTAACAATCATGTATGAGCAGTGTTATATATATCACAGTCAGCTTTCTGTATAAAGAGACCACTTTGCCGTTGCCCCGACCAGATGTCAGGCTCTGTTGTTCAAAGTAAACTATCTCACTACGTGGCGTGTAGTAAGTATGTTCAACGTCAGCTATCTGTCAATACTGTCCATCTCCAGCATCCTTGCTAGGGCAGTTTTTGCCGTAAATACCATGGTGCCAAAACTGGTCATAAGCGATATGATAGTTGAGCAAAATGACCCAAACAAACCATTCGGCAACATTACACATGCAGAGTACACCCCGATGTATAGCATCTCGATCGACAACAAGTGCGGGGCTGAAAGGAGTCCGACAAACATGCACTTCATGGTGGTAAATGAAGACAAAAGGATGGCATATAACAACGGCAGCAATCTGACGGGCAGTATAACCGATCATGTCGCCACGGCAATGGCTGCAAACACAGTACAAGAATTCGGGTTTCGCTTTGCCCAATCAGCCACGCACTTAGAATCTGGTTGGCGCCTGTGGTGGGACACCGAAAACGTTGAGTATTCGCGGAACCAAACATTAGTCGAAGTGCATTGTTCCATCCAAGAGCTAAGTTCGGGTAAGCAGGACTGCAACGTCGACGTAAGCAATGTCGATGGTCTCACAAGCAGCGTAAAAGTGGAGTTCGAAGACACTTCTTTCCCGCACATCATGTTGAGCCCTCCAGCCGATTGGAAATGCCCAAAGGCAAATCGTATAGGTCCCGCAGGAATTGCAGGCGTACCGACTAACTATCTACCAGAGGGGCAAGCATGCTTGTCAAACTGCTCACTTCTTCATACAGATGCAACTTGTTGCCCGCCGCCGTACACTCCAGAGAATTGCACAAATGCCAACCCCGCATTGCTCGTAGCCGGCCCTGAAGCCTACACATTTGCTTACGATGATCAAAGAGTTCATTGTAACGACGAAGTGTGCGTGATGCCTCTACGTCCGCACAGCTTTCGGCAAAACAGCCGGATCATGCATATAACCACATGCTTTGCTCCCTAGGAAGTATGAGATGGAATGAAGATGGCGATCATACATGTAAAAATGCTCCATAGATCAGTAGTATACACTACAACCATACAAACTGAATGCAAATCGAGCTACATAGAAAGTCATACTTCATCTCATGCTATTAACCATCAGAAACTCAGTTGAGAACCACGTCTCCAGTGTCGGCCGAACGCTTATTCCGGGCGGGTGGCTGGCTGAGTCAGCATCATCTATGTGCCTCATCGTTTCTCGGCCGCAACCTATGTCCACTCACCAACCCTAGTACTATCTCCGAGCCAAGCTTGTATCGACATCTGACCCTGGACTTGAGTCGTAAGGTGCAGCCGACGAGGGTAGGCTTGTCGGCGCGATCTCATAATGGTCGCCAATTGGGACTATGCTCTTGGCAGGCACAGCCTCTTATCGCACCATATGCTCCGCTCGATAAGAAGTTCGTACACACGAGCTTGCGTACAGTACTTTGTACATTCAGCTTGATATTGATACTCTTGTGAAGTTGTAGCAGAGCCAATGAGGTGTCACGGTCGTATTTCCCGACGCATGACAACAAGCAATACTGGTCATCGGAGAGAATGTTTGCAGCAAAGCCAATACTGCAGTCTCCTGTATGTGGGAAGTATACACGTCAGTTTTCAGTGATATTTGGAGCATATTCTTTCCGAACCCAGGAATTGCATCCTTCAGAAGGGTGTTTTCCACCGGGTTTTCCCACCTTGCCTGATTTCGCTGCAATCCGTCCAGTCGGGCCGCCATGTGTGCTAATCTCGTCGCACCTAGTTCTGCGAAATTAGCGATGAATCTACCTGGTTCGCCTTCGAAGCCATGTTCCCATTCGTAGTTGTTAATCCATGTAAGAGGGATCCATGCAATGCCGGAAGGTTTGGTAAGTTAGGGTCTGGATATTCCGCCATGATCGACTTGATGACTTTGGCCATAGTCCCCTGCTAACCGAACCAGCCGAGATCATCTTTCGGATGCGCAACAGAGCAATTGATCGTTTTGGTGACTAAAGCATTGACGTGGTCTAGGTGCTCAGGTGGCAAGAATGCACAGGGTGAAAGGGCAGGATTGGGAACCATAGAATCAGCATCTACCCATCTGTGTGAGAACACGTAAGCAGCCCATCGCGATCGAAGTCTCAGTCCATCCCCAGGAATAAGTCACTTACAGCAACGAATCTTGTCTTTCCTCCGAGAGCTTCGACATCTGGCGTAATATGATTAACATCAGGTAGTAAGTTAATGTTTACTGTACAGTGACCGAGGTGTAAAATCACGGCCAAAAATCTCATACCCTCCACCCCAACGCTGGCTGCGGCGATCGTGCAACTCCAGTGCATCCTCCAACTGGGAGAACTTTTGAGCGCCAAATAATGTGGAGATCTTGGTCATAGGCCATGTGAGGGGCTCGAATGATGGTAAGGACATTGGTCGTGACTGATGTGGCACCTCCGGAGATACGGAATCGGGAACATCAGGTCTTGAAACTTCGAGCGCTCCACAATCCACTTCTGGAGGCATAGTATCGCAATATAGGGATGGACTGAGTGAGTTCCAGCAGAGAGTCGATGATAAAGGCGGCGGCGTTGGCGGAAGAGCGCCCTCGAAAGGCCCTATCTGACTGGGAGTATACATTCTCACGAAGCTATGATTTAACTTACCATCGCAGGAACATGGGAAACACTTGTGGGCAGCATAACACTAAAAACACCAATACCATGATTGAGGAGGTATGGAGTTCGTGATATAGGGGCGCAGACGTTACATGCTAACTCTAAAGCGATGCCAAAGATCTCGCCAGCTCGCCAGATTGTGGAAGTCGTTCTCTACCATAACTTAACATGAGTCAAGCTCGCGTTGCGTAAAGTTACCGATGAGTCGAGCATCTATTTGAAGTACTTTTATAGATACCGAGTCTGTCATCTCTGGATCGAACATATCTACAAATCCTCTTTACAGCTCGAGGGTGATAGTGAGGTAATGCAGTAAGGCGCTGAGGACGTGAAAAAGCATGCTAGAGCATCGGCCGCCGGGATTCTTCGGAGTGCATGGGCCTCCCAATGTCCGAATGCTGGAGCAAACCCTAGCAACAGTGCGTGAATTACATTTACAGGACAGTATGTGTCGAAGTAACTCTCTTGTGAGGTGCACGGTTTTTTACAGTATCTAAAACGCACAACACTCATCGGCAATTGACAGCTCATGGTCTAGTTCAGTCTGCCCACGATTCTCATGCGGAAGGCGACCACAAACAAGAGCAACGACTAGCGATCTAGATATCTTCACTTGGGGGCTGCCATCCGTTGTGCGAAAGCGAAGACCTGAGCATTACACAGCATGCTGACGTCTACTTATCCAAGAAAAAACCGTATAAGGTTCTGGCTGATGACAGGTTTTTGTTTGACTTTGACGTTTCTCTTCTTTGCTGGTTTCAATGGTGAATTGGGCCTGCCCGCTCAAAAACAAAGCAACCACTCTTTCAATGTCCAGGCTGGACCGTCCGAATCGAAACACAATTTACTCGAAGATGTAGCCAATGTAACTCTTGGGGTATGGCTTTCTCTCAACAGTGCCGCCGCTCAAAACTGACAATCCCCAGTTCCAGAAATTGTTCGTGATTAGTCTTCCATCACGATCGGATCATCGGGACTCCATGTCATTGGCAGCCGCGTACACTGGCTTAGAATTTGAGTATGTCGACGGCGTCACAGATGTCGAGAGCAAGACACTGCCACCAGGAGGCTCGGAGACGAGACCCAACGCAGGCAGCATTCGTGCCTGGCGTGCACACATGAATGTCATGAGACTGTCAGTTTCCACCACGATCAACAATAGCGTTCATGGGTCTAACCTATCCGCAGCATAGTAGAGCAGAACCTCACATCCGCTCTCATTTTCGAGGACGACGTCGACTGGGATCTCCGGATCAAGTCCCAAATGGAAGATTTCGCTCGAGCGGTCAGATTACTCGTTCAGCCTAAGACAAACACAACCGACAAGTACCTGGACCCGACACACCCTCAGCCAAGCACAGATCAAAGTTATACAGACTTCCAGATCGACGCTCACACCACGACTGAGCCCGTGGACTCGCCCTACGGTGACATTTCTCGCTGGGACCTCCTCTGGCTCGGCCACTGCGGTAGCCGCTTCCCACAAGCTAGCGACATCAACGCCCCCCTCGGCCGAGTCGTCCTTCTCAAAGACGACACAGTCGCCGAGCCTCAGCACCTGGACACGGAGTACGGCGGCAGCGAGCTCATCCAGCAATACCCCGCCCACACTCGAGTCGTCTCCCGTGCGCAAATGAATACCTGCTCTCTCGCGTACGGAGTGTCCCAACCCGGAGCTCGCCGTCTACTCTACGAACTCGGGGTGCACAAAATGTCGGCACCCAACGATCTCATGCTTCGCTATGTCTGTGACGGTGTTGATGACCGACAACTTGCGACTTGCTTCACGGTGCAGCCGCAGCTTTTTCAGCATCATCGGCCTGTAGGTCCCAAAGCGGCGTTTAGTGATATCACTGATCAAGGTAGGGACAATAATGACAAAGCTACAACTCTTAATATCAGGAAGAGTGTACGAATTAATTTCCCGCGGTTGGTCAGTGGTGCGACTGACTGGATTGATTCTTATCCGGATAGTAGGAACGATGGGGTTTGATGGGTTGAGACTGGGTGTCACGAGTTGTTGGTGTGATGGATTTGTTGGTTTGTACATGTATGTAACGTGTATCCTTGACTTAGCAAGGCCAGACTCCGGTTTTTGTCTGATCTCCACTGCAACTAGGCCATCGACAGCGTAGCCGTGAGCATTAGAGAGAGGAGCCAAAGCCGCCTCTAGTCGAGAACGCGCCTATGTCAGCCAGATCCGCTCGCACAAAGATTAATCGAAAGCTCATCGGCTCTCGAGATGATAAGGCTTGGTAAGTCAGGGCCATCGTCCAATTTCAACGGTCACAGATCCAGCGAGAGGCTGTACGAACTCGAGTCACCCGTCGTAGAATGCTCAGCTATCCCAAAAGGTGTCGTCGCTTGAAGGCCATGGCGCGCTGCCTCATTAACTGTGTGCTCTTCACGTGACCCTACTAGCGATTTTGCCCTGTCAAAGAACGTGCGAAAGTACGGAGAGCCC
>Ga0265780_10002568_pt1 | contig 24464 bp, 18 predicted proteins | sample P1T30metagenome_FD_192432 | JGI IMG/M metagenome (GOLD analysis project Ga0265780, IMG submission 192432) | Plant litter microbial communities from East Loma Ridge, Irvine, California - P1 T30 | ecosystem: Environmental > Terrestrial > Plant litter > Unclassified | place: USA: California... | reverse complement strand
CGCGCATTCTGATTGTCGACTTCTTGTCTGGGCTGCTGAACCCGGAGACGGTGACGGGCATTGTAGTGCTACATGCTGAAAGAGTCGTGGCAACATCGCTGGAAGCCTTCATTCTGAGGATCTACCGGCAAAAGAACAAGCCTGGCTTTTTGAAGGCATTCTCCGACGCACCAGAGCCTTTTACAACCGGCTTTTCTCCCCTCACAAATATGATGAAGAACTTGTTCCTGACAAAGCCGGCGCTATACCCGAGATTCCATGTCGCAGTCGCCGATTCACTTGAGGGACGCAAGAAAGCAGAGGTGATTGAGCTGGAAGTACCCATGACGGAAGCTATGCAGGATATACAGAATGCAGTCTTAGCTTGTGTGGAAGCCAGCATTGGCGAGCTCAAGAAGGCCAATCCAGGCTTAGAAGTCGAGGACTGGACTGTGGACAGCGCTTTACACAAGAACTTTGACCAGATCATACGACGTCAACTGGATCCTGTCTGGCATCGGACAACGTTTAAAACACGACAGGTTGTTCGGGACTTGTCGCTGCTTCGCACTATTCTGCATGCGCTTCTCACGTACGATGCCGTAAACTTCAACAAGTACCTTGACACAGTCTTGGCAGCCTCGCAACCACCGCCAGGCTCGACAAAGCAAAACCAGTCCCCGTGGTTGTTCTTGGACGCAGCAGACACAATCTTCACTACAGCCAAGCGGAGAGTATATACAGGCAAAGTGTCGAATGCCGATTTAGCCAATGCCTCTAACGCTGTACCGGACTCACTGCAGCCTGTTCTTGAGGAATTTCCAAAGTGGACCCAGTTAGCGGAGATTTTGCAGGAGATTGAGCAGGACGCATACTTTAACCCAACGCCCCAAGACTCTTCCAATGGTTCTATACTCATCATGTGTGGCGATCAGGGCACAGCGTCGCAATTGAGAGAATATCTGCAGACCATGTATGTCAAACCAGACGGAGTCGCCGATGAAGACGAGGACGAGGACGGACATGAGCCATCAGCGAAATTTATGATGCGACGTAAGCTGCGAAGCTATCTGATGTGGAAACGGGGTTTCAGTAAAGTCAGTGCTACCTTGTTCTCGGAGAACCAGAAGGCTATCAATACCAGCACGGACAAAAATACTCAGAGTGGCATGCGCCAAACCTCTGGTAGACCTCCACCCAACAAGCGGCGTCGGGTAAGAGGGGGCGGCAACGTAGCCGCAGGTCCTTCCCGCCCAGATACAGGAGCTGTCCGTACAGCGGGGGATCGCGATGCCCACATCGCAAGCCTCATGGCCGAACTAGAGCCCACCGAGATCGAAGCAGCACAAAAGCCAGGCGAGGTAGGTTTCGATCCTCTCGACAATATGGAGAGCTACTATGAGCTTTTCGACATGAACTCTTTGATCATCGTGCACCCCTACTCGGGCGATCTAGACGAACACATTCTCGACGAAACAAAGCCCCGATACGTTGTCATGTATGAACCAGACGCCGCATTCATTCGGCGCATAGAAGTCTATCGATCTTCCCATACAGACCGGACAGTGAAAGTATTCTTCATGTACTATGGTAGCAGTGTAGAAGAGCAGCGCTATCTCTCCGCTGTGCGCCGCGAAAAAGATGCTTTTACACGCTTGATCAAAGAGCGCGCAAACATGGCCTTGACCATAAACTCTACTGCTAACCTCGCGCCGGAGGAATCTTTCCTACGGACCATTAATACAAGGATAGCGGGAGGAGGCCGCCTTACCGCAACCACGGAACCGCCCCGCGTAGTCGTTGACGTGCGAGAATTCCGATCCTCGTTACCATCTCTTCTGCATGGAAGATCAATGGTGATTGTACCTTGCATGTTGACCGTAGGCGACTACATAGTCACGCCTCACATCTGCATTGAGCGAAAGTCGATCCGCGATCTCATCCAATCCTTTGCCAACGGCCGGTTATTCAACCAAGTAGAGTCGATGATTGAGCACTACAAACACCCTATGTTGCTCATCGAATTCGACCAGAACAAATCCTTTACACTAGAACCGTTTACCGATTTTTCTGCCCCGAGCGGTGGTGCTGCGAGTGCGAGTGCGAGTGGGCTGGCCTCTGCACCAGATCTTCAGGCAAAGCTGGTAATGCTTACTTTGGCGTTTCCTCGCCTGAGAATAATTTGGAGTAGCAGTCCATATCAGACGGCAGAGATCTTCTCTGAGCTCAAAAAACAGCAGGACGAACCTGATCCGCTCAAGGCAGTGCAAATTGGTCTTGATCCAAATCAAAGTGGGGATGAGATGCGGAGCTTCAACCAGACAAGCCAGGATATGTTGCGCGCGCTGCCAGGAATAAACGAGAATGCTGTCACAACGCTCATGCTAAAGAGCGAGTCGATCCATGAGGTTGCGAACATGGAAGAAAGGGAGGTTTGCTGGCTAGTGGGAACGGATATAGGGAGAAGAGTGCATCGCTTCTTTAATAGGAGTGTGTATGAAGAGGCTCCATTACAGAGTTTTTTCTAGCAAAAAGCCTTTTCTGGTGGCAAGAGTATAGGTTTGGATCAAGATTATGCATGCATTGTTTCTCTATCCCATGATGCTCTCTGAAATATACTGTTGCCCATCAAGCAAAAAAAATAGAACAAGCTATATGCAACCATGGTCCTATGAAGAAACTTGGTCACCTCAGCCGTCAAACCATCCGCCCGCCCGCAAGAAGCAGCATTTGAGCAGCCCGGCCCCTGCTACAGCAGAAGCAACAGCCGCAAAGCAAGAGCCGAGACAGCATGGCGGACCTCTTTACCCCGAGTCGCTCAAATGTCGTCGATGTCAATCTCCTTCTTGCCGGTACCATCAGCCTCGTCCGAGTCGCTGTCGTCGCGGTCCTCGTCAAACTCGAACCCGATACCCTCGTCGCCTTGGTCGCCATATGTGTCGGTCTCGTTGATCTTTGCGTTCTCGGGGAGCTCGCCGTAGGCTTTTAATGAACGGGCTTCGTCGGCTACAGGAGAAAACTAGTCAGCAAGTGCATGGTATTTTTCGATTCTGCATGTATGATGCAGTACTTACCAGAGTACTTCATGATGACATCGCCCTTCTCGTCCTGGTAGTCTCGGAGTGACAGGAGGATAATATCACCCTGGTTGATCCAGACCTTCTTCCTCAGTTTGCCGCGAATATGTGCAAGTCGACGAGCGCCGTCGAAACACTGGGCTTCCAGACGTCCGTTTCCGAGCATCTTGACGACCTGGGCGTATTCTTGGCCTTCCTCTTTGAAGACGAGTTCGCGCTTTTCATTGTCATTCTCGTTCTTACCCCTACGTCGGTTCTTGCCTCCCTGTACTATATGTTAGTCTGTGTTATCGCTTGAATTTTAGATGCAGACGTCAAGAAGCGCCCATTTATCGCACACCAAGGCGAAAGTCGAAGACCTTTGCCGCCTGGATATCGAGTTGGGCGGCATGACATGAGGCGGGGCTGCCCCTCTATGAGGTAGTTGACGTACTTTTCCCTTGTTCTTAGGCATGTTGAGCGGTGACTAAAGTATGCGGTTTCGTTTACGAGGATGTAGAGCAAAGGATTCGTATGGGCGCAGCACAGGCGCGAGTTTCTTGTGTGGAGTGGCGGTTCGGTGTTTGACCTGTGATTCCAAACTCACTGTGGGAGCCTTGTCAGGACATGGAGCGCTAAACTGTGCACCAACCTTGATTCAGTCTAGCTCGGCCCTCACCCGAATATCAACCCGTGGTTCCTCTTGGAATTCTCCCCCCACCCGCTTCACCGCACAACGTCACTGTGCATAGCCGCTCGAGGCAAAGAGAATGAAGAGCCTCTTTTCATTCATCGCGAGGAATCGGCCTAAAACCTTCACCGTCACCTACTCGCCTGACTACAAGAACTTGATCATCAACCACGTCGCAACCGACTTGTCACACCCCCTCCACGAAACCCAGAGACGGAGACAACGAGAACGGAAGAAGGAGGGGCTTTGGTGGCATGCGACCACAGGCGTTGATTTGAACAAATCGAGTTGTGTAAGAGCATGGGCCAGGCGGCGCCTACGAAACGCGATAAAGGACGAGTTGGAGCTGCGGGGATACAATGAGAATGGCATCTTGGTCCAGCCCAAAGCCACATCAGATGAGGCAAAGTCGATGAAATCGCTACATTTGGCCAAACCAATCAATCTAACGGGTAGCTTAAGGCTACATGTTCAGCCCCCGTTGCTTCCTGCAAAGTATGCAGACATTCGCGCCGAGACTGGGAGCATCATTGGCGCTCTGATACACGCGGCGGGAAGCGGCAGTACGAGAAACGCAGCTGTTGAGCACCCCTCGCTGAAGCCAATTAAAACCCGTCCGCCGTGGAATCCTCGTGTTGAGGATCAACGGTCGCAAGTTCGCAAAATGGCGCGTCCGCCATACCCACGCACAGGGTAACAACAGTCTTCCCAGTCACATACAAGCCGCACAGCTCGGCTCCAACCCGTGACTGCTCCACATCTTGAATGCATAGTACAATTTGTACCGCCAGGTATGTAATGGTAGTATATCCGACTTAAATCCGCCCAAACACCCAAAGCTCATAGTACGCTTTTCCGGTAGGAAGCGGTTTCTTTCGACGTTCGTGACCGAATCAAGGGACCAGATACTTGGGACTTTACGCATCCCTATTCTCATGTATGGTATTTGGGTCCTTGTTCTCGGAATTTAATGCAGCGTCCAAAACTATATTAGTCATGTATCACGAGTTCTGCCGCAGCACATCTAGCGTCCAGCTCCGAACCGTAGTGCAATACACGATATGCACTTTCAACACATACAATCTTCTTCGAACGAAACGCAGTGCAAAGGCAACTTTTTTTTTGTACTTGAAAAAATTAGGTGCATTGTAAAGGGATCGATCGTCAGTCGTCACCTCGCTGTTCCCTTCTCAGGCTCAAAGTGTAGCATTTCTTCTGGGAATATCCCTATTCTTTTGTGCCATAAAATCCTCCGAAAGTCCCACTTGTTCGTCACGGGAATATCATACGATGTTATTTCCCACGTGGCATGGGCCTGCGTCGGCATAAAACTCCGACCATACGCGCGAAACCCCGTCGCTACCTTGCAATACTATTCCCGCCAACCTTGTAATCATCCCCTTACTCGCGACAAAACATTGTCTTTAAAATAAATATGCCGTTTTAAGTGGCTGGAGCAAAACACCGCCTCGTTCCACCACAATCAACGGCTTCTTAACCCACGTATTGCTTTCTGCCTTTTCAGGCAATACTACAGTGCTACTTCCTCGGGCTATTGGTTGGAGCACCGGACCGAGAGATGCCAATTGCATGGAAAGTGACTCGGGGGGTTCCATGACAGCGGAGGGATGGCTGATAGCGGAGTGGCCTGAGAGGTATACCAGCCATGGCCCTAGTGACCTTCGAATCCTTTTCCAAGTAGAGTATGTGGAAAGAAAGTGTTGATTGTAGTCGGTCTGTGGACCGGGCCAATGATGGATGGATATTATTTTGTCTGTTGGTGGTTGCAAAACTTGCCAAATTGGGTAGTATATATGTCTTGGACATGCAAAGTAATCGTCATCATGGCAAGGAAAATGGCCCAGGATGCCTTTGACATAAAGCCTTGTACTTTATTCGACCCTTTATATCGTCCAAAATTGATGAACATGGTTGAACTGTGTTGATACTCAATAGACGTTCAAGCATCGCAGAGCGTATGTCTGCATCGAAGCATGTTTATTCGCCCATGAAGATTTTGTATCAGAAAGTACACATGTGCTATATCTGTCAATATATACACCGTTACATCTATTTTCCTTGTTTTACAAACAAAGATTACAACAAACGTAAATGCACTTCAAATGTCACCACTCGCACATGTCAAAGGTGTGATACAAGCGGGACTCAGCTCTACGAGCTAGTCCAACGTAGGCAGCTATAACGATTACAAGGAAGGACCTTGTGCACGTGCCAAGTGTGGGGTATGAACAACTTTTATGTTGTTATGATAGGATAAGGGGAAAATCAACACTATTTAACTAGTGCACCAGTTGGTACTTGATCGAATAGACGCAAGTTTGCTTTCTTCCAGCTTGGTGGGCACCGATGCATTTCAGACAAGCTGCAATCAGTCAGTCGTTTGAACCTATCCTGCTCGAACACCTGGAGTAGAGACGATGAACTATATTCGAAGTTCAGGGTATCGAAGAGTCTATGTTCTTGCCCATGATGTATAAAGCAGTATATACGTGCGCCAAGAATATTACCGCCCAAACAGACCATCACAAGACACTCCTCCTCTTGGCCAGCGTCCGGAAATTCCGTTGCAACCTCGTATGACTCTCTTGCATCTCATAATCCGATGCCATACTGCCCGTTCTTGATGTTGCAGAAGGTCTGAAATTTTCCACCGCACTCGTTGATCGAAACCTCGTTGGCCCGTGGCGCTCTTTCATACCCAAACCTCTTCTGATCGTCTCCATTATCGAGGCAAAAAAAGGACTACTGTTTTTCGATCCTTGTGGTGGAGTTTCCAGAGGAGAGTCGTGAGGATGGGTGTGTGTATGAGGGTTTCCGTGCCCACCTAAAAGATGTGACTTCTCACCAGGCTCCATGTACAAGTGGTTGCCTTCATGATTAACGAACCAGTTGACCATGTACTGCTTGCCCTCTGGTCCGCCGCCACACGATCCAGCAAGGACATGAGAGGGAGGTGAGTTGACCGCAAGTGCAAAAAGATTGGGTGGTTCGGTAAAGTCGGTTACCAAGCCACGATGGAAGATGAAATATATGAGGACAAAGACGTTCATCAAAAAGACAAGCGCTAAGATGAGAATCCAGGCCTTTGCGGCACCGGCCATGCCGCCGGACGCATACTGTTGCGCTTTTAGAGATGCGTTGAAGTATTGCGTCTGGTATTCGTCGAGCGCAGGATGTGTGTAGTTCTACGAGAGGTCAGCACATTAGAGTAAGAGCTTATAGTGGAGACGGCCACAAACCCAAAACGTCACAAACGGTGCATCTACCATGCTCAAGAGTAGCGTGCAAGAAGACAAGACAGCCAAAGCTTCCGCTAAACTTGGTATAGCTTTACTCAAATCAACTTGGAGATCAGTTGGATCCGGATTTGAAGGCTTCAAAATCAATTGCGTCAATAGTCTAGACGTACTTGCATCTGCGTCCATAAGGCCTGTTCCCAACGAAAGACTATTCGCCCAGTCAGTACCTATGTCGCGCCAATTGGCAATGCCTTGAGAGTTTGTGCTAGGCTCAGTCTCAGTCTCCACAAAGGCCATCTTGTCTTGGGGATCGTCGCAAATAGCTTCCATGGTACCACCGGACCCACTAACGTCATGGCGTGTACTGCATCCTGCTCTCACGGAGACATGTATCTTGCACAAAGAATAGATGCCGGTTCCGTCCACACCGACGTCGTCAGGACCACCTTGTCCGAGTAGGTATATTGCGGGTCGTCCCCATATATTGCTGGTATGATTTAAGACGGTGTTGAAAGGCGCAGGATATCTACCAAAGACGGGCGGCCAGTTGAGCGTAGTCGTATCGTTCACATCCCAACCGAATATGTCATCTACTACAGTTTTGTTAGTTGTGGTAGCCTTGTCCCGGAGACTTGGACTTTGCCCCCACGAGGTGACGTTGACTATGTCGTCGTTGGGCCATGCATTGTAGACAATTGGTGCTAGCTCTGTCTCATTCATGTTGGCGCATAGCACGTTTATGATTGGCGATGGCACCGATGCACGCAGCGAGTAAGTTCCTTCCGAGTTCAGTTCTTCAGGCTGTAAAATGCCATTCCTCTGGTCGCGAGCAGCAGCGAAGACACCTGAGTGAGGCATCGCCATTGTTATATTGTTGATTGCTCTGCCATACCTCTTTGATACTTCGGTCGTGTTGATCATATGTATCCATTGTCCCGTGACCGTGGTATTCTCGTAGAGAAGTCCGAATCCTTTGGGGCGTAAATTCAGGTCTGATGTGCCGTTTCCATTCCTTGCGGATACATCCCAGTCCGAGAGATAGCGCTGGAAGTTGTGGTAACCTATCAATCATGATTAATTTGGATCGACGCATTGTTAGTCAGACTAACCTTGGCCAGCATGTTCCATCTGCAAGCATGTCTCTCCCTGGGTTTTCTTATCGGTACGGATAGGTGTCGGACACAGGTCCTTGAGGTAATTGATGTTTGCGAAATCACTCTTGACTCGACCAGCTAGTACCAAGCCCTTGTCCCAATTACCATCTCTTAGCATAGGCTGAACTGCTTTGCGTCAGCTTGTGACGACATACATCTCGGGGAATTACATACCAGTAGCAGCAGCAGCAGATGTATACAATGTCGCCAACACAGCACTTAGAAGACTCATGATACCCAAGAAGGAGAGACCAGCATACTTTGCCTGGCTCAAGTGCGTAACAAGTGTTCCAGGCTGAACAACCCATCTCCACATGCTTAATTCCGACAGAGTGACACCGCGCCCCTGGTCTTTCATAAATGCTCTTCGACTGAGAACCTGCCCGAGAAAGGCAACAAAGGCGGTAACGAATGACAACTCTACGAGCTTGGCTAGGACCGTTGTGAGCAGAATGGCATCAGCTGGCGTGATTGGACCGTGACTGGTGATAAGCCGACCGTAATGAGGTGCGCGGATGGCAAGAGCCAAGAATATGCCTGAGAATACGCACGAGAACAAACAGACAAGTATCAGGGACACATTAAGCCAAGTGATACTCGGCTGATAGAAGTCTCTCGTAGTTGCACATTCATGTATAGGGCGGAAGTCATTCTCATAGGCAGATTTAATCGATGGAGCGGCGCCACCTCCACGTAACCTTTCAGTGTCGGAAGATTGTATGTAGTTCTCGTAGTCGTTTATGCTCGTGTTGCTGCGTTTTGCGTTCTTCAATATGCCATGCCGAAATTCCTCGTATGTGCCAACATCCGGACTTCCCCTACCGACTTCGGGGCTGAACCTCTCCCGTCTAAGATCAGGCGTAGACTCGACGGAGACCCTGGGGAAGCTTCCAAAATATGGATCAGCCAAACCTGGAGACGAGACAGCACCGGGACTCTTCGTGGGCGGACTTTTGGGGCCAGGACCAACAGCTCTACGAGCGAAAGGCTGTATGCTAACACGTCTGGCAGTCTGCGGTGTGACACCAGAAGCTGCTATGCCCAACCCGTTATCCTTGCCCGTCCGGAAGCTGTCTGCAACATGGTCTTCTTCGTCTTCCTCTTGCACGATGCTCGGTGTGTTTCGGCCGACAGCGGTTGTATCGCTCTGGTATCGTGTGAAGTTAGGTCGCGCAGATGACGGGCTACTGATCCCCAGAGAATGCGAGTTGTTCGAGAAGCCAAGCGACGGCAATGCGGGGGTATTCTCTGAGCTCTCAGAGACGTCTAATGATTCCTGGATGAGTGGTCGTTGATCAGCCATGCTGCCTGACGCAAAGGAGGTTTCTTTGCTGTTGCCTAGGTTTCAGCCTTCTCTCCTTATGGCAAACCAGGGCTTATATTGGTAAAGGGCTGCGTATGGGCGTGTTGGGGCGGTTTCTGTACAACCGTGGGGCTGCAGAAGTGCGGCGCAGTAACCAGGCGACAAGGAAGATACAGAACAAATCTGGGGAAAAGTACTCGCGCAGAAAAGACGATCAGTGTAGAAAGTCCAGCATACGAAAGGTCTGAGAACTGAGGCTGGCGGGATTACTGCGACCTACTGTATACCACGGTCTTGGACACATTCAGCTGTCGTCGGGCGTCGCAAGCTGTTCGCTTGTGGCGTATGGGAGACGGCGGCCCCCAACATTCATCTAGACCATTCTGCTGTGCCTCGCATGATCGAAATAACCTTCTTTGACCGGTTGTGGAAGCGCAGATGCAAATCACTGATGCGTGCGCTTCGTGAGTCTCTATAGCCACCTGACGGGCTGGCAAATGTCTATCTCCCCTTCCAGTTTGCAGCGCGCCAAGAGGGAAAGCAAACATTTAGCATCGCGCCGTTGAGGTAAGCGACATGATGGTATGACAGTAGCCTCTTGCATGACGACTTGGGGCTGACAGACACTCAGGTGCCGCAAAATTGTAGGGATGAGGTGATGTTCGGTGCGACCCAATCCACATGCGACTGGTACAAATCCCATGCGCTAAAGCCAGGACCGAATCAGCAAGGTCTACTGCTGCCGGCATATACAACAACCAAAGGAAAAACACCTAAACCTGCACAGAGGGATGCGAGGCGCTCGCTGCTGGCTTGGTCGGGAACCATCTTGTGTCATCGGTTGCGACTGATGCACTGGTACGCCTAGCTATTACACCAATTGGCCCCCGCCCCTATCCGATAGCTTTGACATGCTCATCAACCAAACATTTCCAATTCTCACTTCCATAATAAATCGTGAACCCGTCGTCATCCGTCATTCGCCCCTCACTCACGATGGAATCCCCCAACTGCCAGAATAAATCAGCAGCCATGCCCTGATCCTTCAAGCCCAAACTCGTCTTCTGCCAACCACCCTCAACAGGACAATGGTCCGCCTTATTCTTGACGCCGTATTCTTCAAACAGACAAGGCTTGTTGAGCCGCTGACAGACCTTGGCGTGCGCTTCAATCCAGCCGTCACCAGCAGCATTGCTAACGAGGAAACTCTCAGGATAGAGATGGAATGTGCCGAAGGAGATGTTGGGGAGGGCAAGGTTAGCCGCCCAATCTAGGCCCTGGAGGTATAAGTAGGGGAAGGAGATGCCGCCCGCAAGTCCAAAGCCTTCATCGCCGATGGCGATCATGTGGTCCGAGTCGAGTGAGCGGATGTAATCGCTCGTCTTACGGATCCAATCTGTCAGCACTGACGTAGGACACAGGGTGCAGCGCGGCTCGTTAGCTAGTTCCCATGCAAATACGGCATTCGAGTTGCGGTAGCGAGAAATGACGGCCTCGATGTAGGCTTGGTACATGGCCTGACATCTGGCCGACATGTACCATTGTACGTGAAAGATGACGCCGCAGGCAGAGAAATAAGCTGTAGCTATATTTAGCATAGGTGTAGTTTGTTGCGTCGTGAGTAGCCTACCTTTCATGCCCCCATAGTCATTCCAGTTATTCACAAAGTTGATGATGAGCTTGATACCATGCTCTTCTGCTGAGTTGACTACAGCGTCAAGTCGTTGGAGTCCATCGGCACCTGTGTTGATGGTGGCCGAGGAACTAGAGAAGGACTGGAAATACACAGTGCCTGCGCTGGGAATACTTTCCACATCATTGAATCCCCATACACGGAGTATGCGCTGACCAGAGGCTGCAACATGTCCCATGATACTGTCTACATCGCTGTCGTTGGTCAAGAAAGGCATCCAGTACGCGTTAGTTCCGCTGAAGTCTTCCATTCGTGAGCAATGCAAGTGTTGTCGGGGCCAATACAGACTCACACTTTGTCACCCCATCAATGTTGAACTTTAGCCCATCAGTTTTCGATACCACGGCCCGTGATGCGACATCAGCTGCTGCAGGCAGTGCTGCCACAGTTGCAGGTAGTGTAAGAAACGACAGTATCCTCATGTCGCTATATCCGGGTAGCCCTGTCGGTAAGTACCTACCGTCAACAAGCTTCAAAGCAACAATGTGTATTTCTAAGAAGTTATCGCAGCCACCCTTAACATCAGTAGTTGCTCAAAGCAGAGCGGTACTCTTGACTCCGCTCCTCATTACATCATCGGCAACTACACGTTCAAGAAACACTAGTTGTGGGGTTGTACACTAGCCGAGGTCTGTGGAGGAGTTGCTGTGATTGGTCGTTGAAAACAGATAGGGGTGTCTTCGCAATCACCGCATCGGAACAAAATACTCCGAGGTACACTGAGTACTTACTATTGAACATGCTGCTGCAGTGACCGAGTGGGGAAGTGGAATGAAGGCCAATATTTGCGACGCCCGTAGAAAACCAGGCAGTAGAAGCGGAGAAACGCTGCTGCGTTTCTCCGAGGCTAATAATTATTCGTGTATACATATCCCGAACAGACATTCCGGGAACCCGGGTCAGTCTGGTGCACTGAACACAGTGGGTATTGAACGAATTTAGGGCCAAATGAATCGTGGCAGCATGAGAAAGTAGGTTTGATACTGAGAGTAAGGCCAGGGTTGAGATGATCAGTGTCAGAAGTGGTGCTGATCGGGCCTCGTCTGTTTCCAAAAGAGATTACACCAATTTAATAATCTCAAGTTTATACCAGCCCCTATACGCTCACATCTTGGTAGCCATTGATCAATATTGACGCCCTTGTAAGGTTTTGAGCATCGTTTGTCACCATTCCCAAAGTGCACACATAGCGTAAATGACAAATGAGAAAAGTAAAGTTCATAAATTGTCCACGACGGGGAAATACTGCAGCTGATGGCTGCCGCGAAGCATGAGGCCAACAGCTTCCGAAAGTCGGTAGCAACCTACGGGAAAAGAGTGTGACAACAAGACAATAAGAGACATTTTTAAGAACAGGCAACGTGTGGCGTCCATGTCAAGCGCAACACTGCGGGGACGTATGTTCGCTTTCAACGTCTGCACATCCGTCGTGGAACAAAGGTATCAATGCCCAACATTTCTTTTCGGATGCTGCCAGATAGTGTGCAAAAGCCCAAAAAAATTCAATGTAGCACCAACCATTGTTTTCATAGGGTAATGTGTAACTGGAGTGTTCCGACGTGTCGTGTCAATATATCAAAGTAGGTAAAAAGACCCGCGGCGCGATCCTGCCATCTCCGCCTAGACTTGCGCGGGATCTTCAGGAAGTCGAACACTCGCTCCTTTCCCGCACATTTGTTGCTTTCTCCAAAAAAAACCCACCCCCAAATTGTCTCGTGTGACGCGAAGAAAATTGCTTTGGGATATGCCATTCGTGGAAGATGGATACGATCGACACCGCTACTCCTGTCGGGTGCTGTCAAGCAGGTCCAGCAAAGTGTTTGTAGGTGACATGGCAAGTCGTGTCTCGAAGGAAGAATGCCGCGTCATGCTAGCGTGGGGGTTTCTTAAGCTGCGACAGTGTGGTGGAGTATAGCAAAGGCGTGTGAGGGTCAGCACGTCAGATGTCGACAGTGAACAGCCACCGCTGAGTGTACCTGGTGAGGGCGGTGAATGACTGATATATTTGCGTCGATCCAATTGTCGGACAGAGAGGGTTGGGAGGTCAGGATGGTTTGGCTTGAGCAGGCACAGAGCGGGCGCTTGGCACATCGGAGTGTACCGGTGCAGTACACACAGACAATCGCGTGCTCGATGATGCAGTTGCGCTCGATCGGTGGGCAAGCGGGCATGGCTTCCCAGGCCGTACGACGCGTATCTTGCTTATGGGGTGGCAGCGCTGAGATTGTGTAGCGATGCGCACGACTAAGATGCGGGCTAGCGCCGCTGCGTGGCGTACGGGCGCATAGTGGGCGTCGAGGCTGATGAGGGTGTTGGCCGTGTCAGTACCACACAAGGCGTGGGCACAAGTGGTGTACTAGTAGGGAGTAGGGAGAGAGACAGCCAACTACGTACGGCGTTAAGTGCCGTGCCTGCCAATGCCCCGCAGTGTCGCCTTTTCGGGGCCCGGAACGGGGGGCTACAGACGCAGGGAGGTTGTACTAAATTAAGCCAGGAAATTGCTGGCCTGGCAGAGGGTTTCAGACCTGAAATTTGCCAGTGCGGCCGAAGGGGAGCGAGACACGAGGGCAAAGCAAAAAGACCATGGTGTACGACGACGGCGCCCAAGGCCCTCTCCAGGGTGCTCCTGGGACGTGCTGCACGTTGAGGCTCGGGCCGGTAAGGGCCGGAATTGTGACGTGGGCTGTCAAGCCTGACCCCGGGTCCGCGCACACGGTTGATCGACCAGGTAGCGGCCGAACGCATACAGTATCGAATTTTCCGCGCTCGGCTGCGGCAGGGCACGCTCGCTGACAAGGATACCGCACCTCCTGGATGACCTCCGTGTTGGGTAGGCCAGACCGTGCGTGGCCAGCTGCTGGGACGGTATGATGGTGCTCCAAGGACCATGTTTGCCCATTGTAATCTTGGTGCTACGCGCGCCTGCGTGCTGGTTGACGCTGAGTAGGAAGACCGCCGCCGCCCTCATCCATGAGACGATTGAGCGTCGTGTTGCCGAACACTACCGAATGTCCGTGCTTGGGCTTTCGAATGGGTGTACGGCATGAGATTCGACAAGCAGAAGCTGGCCTGGTGCTGTCCGCACGCTCACCACCAGGCCGATATGACACGAGAAGCACCATCTCGCATGACAAAGTAGAAAAACAACAGGCATGGGGAATTGCCCTTCTTACCTAAAGTGCTCCCTACCAATGATATTCCTTCCAACATGACGCACAAGCATTTCAGCCACCGCCGGTTCCGATTCTCTAAGGCCCGAGCCCTGCGAGCACTGTCACAGTTCCTCACCTCAGCCTCTCCGAAAACAAAATCCCGCCAAGACTAGGCGGAAGCGGGTAGACCGCGGTGCCCTAAATTCTCCTGCTCCTCGTGCTTCCAGTGGTTCCAGAGCCTGGCTTTCTTCGAACGTCGCTGTCCACAGTCCGTCCGGTCACAATGAGCATTCGGATAAATGCGACGGTCCAAGAGGCCCGAACAGCTGCAAACCACAGCCAGGAACAATGGGACCGGTTCTACGTAAGTGCCCTCTGTTCGCAAGGGTATGCGTGGCTAAGGAGACTAGTTTATAACCAAAGACGAGGCCAGGCAGCTTGCAGAAGCGCATCCAGACTGGAAGAGATGGATCCTCATCCCCGCGAACGAGAAAGAGCAGATGCTCGAGAGAATCAATGCTCGTCTGCGAGCTGAAGGTATCCCGCCCGTCGAGATGATCATCCTCAAGTGGCGCGTGTCGCAACTCCTCCGGGACATTCAACGGAAATACGGTATGTGCAGACAGACGCACCGCTTGCTGGGCAGTATGGCCTGGCGGAAGAGGCATGCCCACGCTCTACAAACGTACATTAGCTGATTTATCTCAATCGCGCAGAAGCAGGCACTATGCTACAAGGAATGCCCGGTGCGAGCTCAGGGTCAGGATCGGGGTCGCCAATACAGGTTCAGACAACCCAACCATCTTCGGATAGCAGCGTCCAGTCATCGAGCCCACAGCGGACGGAATATTCACCCAGCGAAATTCGCCCATACGACCCAATACGAGATGTGTAGACGTCCAAGGAGCCCGGGAGGATTTTGTGTATTTTACAGCGCGCGCTCCGAAAGTGAGAGAGGAACTCGCGACTAATAACGGTATTCGAGCCTGGTACCCTAAGAGTGCAGGGCATAGTGTGGTCAAAGAGACGGAGCAAACATGCAACGTATCTCACGACAGGCACGACTGTCATAAGGCTTGCCAAGCAGCTCTTCGTGCGACCGTAACAGAAGGCTTCGGGAAATCCAGCAGTCATAAAATGTGAAGCCGAGAGAGGCCACTCACACGGCTGCAGAGTTCGAAGCGGTGACACCGAGCGGGGCCGGCGTTATGTTGTGTATAAAAGTTTGGTACGTAGCCGAGGCCGTGCTCCGTATGCGCGCTTTCTGACCCAGCTCTTGCATATTTCCAATTCCCTTCGCTTTTCTCATGTACCTAGGATTTCCTCAAACGTCTCAATTACCCGATGAAGGCTGCTCATTGGTGGATAGCACGCAGCGTGCATCTGATTCTTGGCATGATTGCTTTTCACTCCCGGTGCATTGTGCATTTGGCCCATCCTCGAAAGAGCCGGAAATGTCTGTGGCTAGCCGTTATGTCGCATGTTCTCCGATGCCATCTCAAACGTGTCTCTTGATTCCGTCTTCTCATGTCTCCCAAGCCACGAGCATGTTTTCCAAGGCCGCGGAAGCTTCCACACAATGTGTTGGATACTGAACTGTTCCGCCAACAAATGTTGCACATGATGCTAATAATTCAGCATGCTAGTTGTGTGCGTGTGTGCGTCGTGGCCGGCATGGCAAGGTAAGGGTCGTTGGCCACACCGACGCGGTGCGGTGTACTTGGTGCGATGTTTTATGGCGTAGCGTTGGAGCTGGACACGGGACGACGTATTCGATCGGAAGTCGGCCGGTCGGGAGCGGTTCAAAATTTGTGCTGTCTACGGAGCGGCTCATGGTGTTGAGAGATGCGATTTCTCTTAGGAGACAGATATACAACGCCCGCTTCGCAAGGATTGGATGAGCTATTGCCAGGTGCGCCAACCCATCTTCATGATAGGGAACTGTGCCTTGCGGTTGTGGATGACGGTGGGCTAGGCAACTATTGTGATCCTGTTGCCGCAGAGAATCGGGCAGGAGCCTCCGGATATGCGGTACACTGCCCTATGTGAGTCCACATTGTCAAGGATGTGAGCTTTCAAGAAGCTTGGTGTGTCGAACGCCGATGCCACAGAGGATAAAGTAACGACGAGGAGCGTAAAGTGGCGAGCAGCTTGGGGATGGACGTGACTGCCTTCTCCAGAGTATGGTACCCTAGCAACTAGTACTCCCCTCATCCATGTCATAGCTCAAGGGCAGCCACAACCGCACCCTCACTCTTCCAACTCTTTGTACACAGCAACTTTCCCTGACGCCTTCTATGCGTCGCCCTACGGAACTGGCTGCGATGCCTTTTCAGTATTGCCGTATAGTGTGGCTGCGCTTAGGATAAGTCGCGCCACGCCACAGTTGCCACGAGAATACCCAATCTGTTATACTGGGTCTATCAGCAGCCTCTGCCATGCAGCTGTTCCATCTGCTAGACTCTCTGTCGCTTCTCTCACAAGGCAAGCCTCCACTCGACCGCCGAAAAGCTCTCTGGACGAGTGCACCGATCCGAAAAAGTGTCTTCAGCGGAGGCACGAAAACAACTCTGCTGCTTACAAAGAGACTTTGCAAACAGCCGCTCGTCAGCACCATCCTGGAGAGTTGTGGTACTCTCTAGTGATGCGCAGCTGGTTCAGGAAGTCCTGTTCCTTGACGTTCACTCTGGTGAGCTGTTCACGCACGAGGCCCCACAGGGAGCCAGCACTAGGCCGCCGGTGGACAGCTGCTCCTCGGGGGTAACACAACGTCAGCTGCCCGACTTCATGGCCAATATGCGGCATAGGTTTGCGACATGGTCATGGATGGGATCCACGTTGCTTTGGACCAAATGCCCAGACTCTTCAAGGCCCAAGGAGGCGTCGCCACCCAGGTAGCGATGCTGACTATCTTCACACAAGGCAATTGCGCACATTGGCAGTAAGTAAGGCCCACAAAACCCATCTTATACACACTATGGGTCTCCTACAGTGGCACAAGTACTTAGCACGACACACTCGCGCCCTCGGTGCCCCTTTACCTCCATAGTCACTTCGAGACGGACCGCCCAGTAACCGAGCCACGAAGCGGACCTATGTCCGTCACACGAAGGCCATATACGATCAACGAGTATCCACTATCCACACCTCCGCTACCGCTACATGCCTCTCCGAACGGCGATACCCGTCCTACATCGCAACTACGCGAACCTCCCCGCCCGGCTTCGATCGGCACGCGGCTGATAAACGTTCTCTTGAGTTTCACAGCCAGTTGGTACCTATGCCATCATGAGCTGTGGCTCAGCTATCGAATATGAGCATCTCCCTGCTTCCTGTCATTCTGCCGGAACTGCAGAACTGACCTGACCCACAACCTACCGGCAACTCTGAAGACGCCCACACCCATTGAGGCGAAATTACACAATAGGGGTTCTGAGCATACACAATCATACTAGCTACGTGGCCACTTCATAGCACAGCACAGTAAAGGGTCATATAGAACCACTTCTGCTTGTTTTCTGCTTGTGGCATACACCAGCCCGACAGGGACGATGCATAGAAGCTACTGTCATTGCTTCTCTGTATCGCTTCATGATATGACAACTCCATCTATCGATCGTGGTATTGAGCAGGGCGCCCATGCGGCTCATGAAGCCGAGGTTTCCTTACGCTTTGGTTGAGTCTTTGACCGGCCCAACCGAGCCCTTCGACGGAAATCATACGTAGCGGCCCTAGCTGTCGCTATCCGTTCAGGCTTGATGCTTGATTCCTTCCTCACACTAAGACAAGAAGAGTTCTCTACACCACCGATATATTGAACGAAGTTCATCACTAAAACACATTCACCACCTTGAGAAGGTGCACATCCACGTGTTTGCATAACAAATGAAGAGGAAAAAAAAAGCTTCCGGGTGTTGAAGAGCCTGCACAGACAGTTCTGACTTGAGAATTCTCACATGTTTCATTTACATGTTGAATTATCCAACCCAGAATTGGTTCTAGGATAAGGCTGAATCGTCTATGTCCAGATTTGAACATAATCTCGGTGAGGTGGACATAGCGTCCTGGTATCATTGATATCATAACCCGCCAGTGTAGCCCTGCAGTCCAGAGACCCAATGATTTCTCCCATACCGACAATACATGTATATCATAATTCATGTCTTTTTATAGACTTTCCCCCCCAACTGGATCATAGCAGTTAGCCCTGCATACCGAAGCCAGGTTCAATACCGGCCTGCTTCAGCGCTTTGGCTTTTCGCGAATCCACCTCCTTCTTCTCTGCTTTTTGTGATGCGGCCAGGGACCTGACTTGGTCTTCTTCTGCGAACTTTGCGCCCTTGGGGTACTCTTCGCGGTCGAGGTCGACAGTCGCGCATATAGTGACATTCTCGCCTCGTATAGTCATGACACCGGGGAGCTTGACATCGTTTATCAGCCAGCGTGGAACAGAGGGATCAGACGAGGATTGGACATCGGGGTTGCGGGCGGCTATTCGCTCGTAGCACTCTGTGAGGACGAGGTTGGCTAGATTTTGTCAGGGGAAGTGAATACGGGAGATAGTGTGGGTTAAACATACCGAATTGGTCGTAAGAGCGCAGTATGCCAATATACTCTTTCTCGTCGCGAAGCAATACATCAACCTTTTCTACACCATGTTAACGTCATACTCGACAGGCATATGCCAAGGCGGGTTTCATACTGTCAACCATATCCAACAGCATCGCCGATGTCAGGAAGGCTTGCGGGGGAAGATCTACAGGTAGTATGGGCTGGGGTGCCATCCCCCTGGCTCCGCCGAGCACGTTGGGGCCATGTTGCGGTGGTGGCGTGGCACTGTATACACCTTCATACCCTAAGCGCAGTATTATTAGCATTGCGCCACAGTGTATCCCACACAACGAATTGTTGACCTTACCCATAGACGGCGACGGACCTCGGAGAGGTTCTTGGACTTGGGCCTGTAGTTGACCGGGTGCTTGCATGGAGCGCTGGAGCATGGCATTGAAGTCGGGCGCCATATTCGGGGCGCCTCCAGCCGTCGCGGGGCCTCTGGGGGGGTGATGATTGAACGCCATTGTGTGCGACTCGTCGATCTGGTGAGAAAGGTCTGTGAAGTGTGTTTAGCGATTGCGGGAGGGCGCCGAGTAGGGAGCTATCATGGCGAGGCGGCGGGGCGGCGCATGTACTTAGGTTGGATGCCTCCTCTTGGGCTGTTTACGTCGTTGAAGCAACCCGAAATCGCCAACCGCTCGCGTATGCCAAGCCCGCGCTAGTCATGACCCTGGGTGTCCAGAGTGTGAACTTGTACTGTTGACTTTTCCATTCCACGGCTCTACACATCTGCGTAAATCTAACAAGACAGATGATGGCAGACGTTGAAGACAATTGCATCAACGTGTGACGAATTCGTTGCAGAACATGTCGACACACAAGTTGGTGCGCAATGAACAGCTTCAGTAGTAGAGCACTCCATGTTCACCACCACTCTAAGACTGAGAGTCATCAATGCATTTGAAGGCTAGTGAAAGAGCAGTCAACTACGTACAAACCCAGCACACTTGCTCTTTATTACGAGGTCTGGCAATTGAGGGTTAGGTTGTGGGAGCGGACGAATCGGAGTCGAATTACGCCGCAACACATGTACCTACAACATCAAGGATTCACTCAACCCAGTTTCCAGTCGGTTCTGACACGGGGGGTTTTTTTTTCGCTGGCTTTACCATGGCCGGTTTACTCAACCTGTTTAAAAACAAGTGGATCACTCCGCCAAAGGAAGTCTACGAGGACTATAGTGGAAGAAACATCATCATCACAGGAGCTACTTCGGGTATTGGCAAAGAAGCAGTTTTCAAATTTGCGAAATTGGGAGCTGCAAAAGTCATCATTGCGGCGCGAGATGTAAAGAAAGGAGAGTCGACCAAGGCTTCTCTGGAAGCTCGCCTGGGCCGGAAGGATCAGCTGGAGGTCTGGGAGCTGGATATGATGTCCTACTACAGCGTTGAGGCATTCGCCAGGCGTGCGACCAAACTCGACCACCTCGACATAGCGGTTCTTAATGCTGGCGTTCGCAGAATCCGGTTCAACCAGTCGGTACATGGCTGGGAAGAGGATTTACAGGTCAACACCCTGTCTACAACACTGCTGGCTATTCTGCTTTTACCCAAGTTGAAACAGTCAAAACAACGTACTGGTAGGATCCCAGTTCTGGAGTTTGTCAACTCTGGTCTTCATCAAAACACTGTTGTCGCCCCAGAGGTCCGCCAAGAGGCCAGTGTGCTTGATTACTTCAACAAGAAAGAGCAGCATAAGGAGGGCGTGCAGTACAAGTCATCCAAACTCTTCCTCATGTATGCAGCGAACAAGCTTGCCAAGGAGACATCGTCTGGGGACGTCATCATCACCAGCATATGTCCAGGCATGGTCAATAGCGATCTGGGACGGGACCACTTCTTTGCTGGTGTACATGTTCTGGCCTTCTTCGTTGTTTTCCTGTTTGTGCGGTCGGTGTCTCAGGGGGCGAATGTGGTGTTGAGCGGGACAGCACAGGGGGAGAAGGTGCACGGAGAATTTTGGCGGCACGACAAGGTCCAGCCCACTCCACCGAGTCTTGCGGGGGAGGACATGAGGGAACTTGGGATGCGGGTGTGGCAGGAGATTGTTGATGCATTGGACAAGGATGTCAAGGAGGTCCGGGAAGCGGTGGACGCAGCATTGTCGAAACCAGGTACAAGCGCGCCAGGGTCTGTGGGGGGGTAGCAAGTAAATGTAAACTTGCTTGTGGTTTTGGGCGGTTCACACGCTTCCACCCACCATCCAAAAGTCCTCGTGCTGTTGTTGGGTCTGCCGCGTGGAGAATGGTACAGTGAGGTTGGGTGTGGCTCAGCAGGCGACTGGTGCATGGGGGCTCCGTGCACTGTGGCGGATGACGTAGGCCAGCCTAATTCACGCATCAGCAAGTGCCTAGAACAAGCCGACTCGTGTTTGCAGCTCCTACACGCATTAATTCACGAGTAATTGAGACAGCTGCGGCCGCTTCGTCGGCTGGATGCCCAAATTGCCTTTTCGCCGTAAGCCGTCCGCCCACGGCCCTGAATCGCTTCTACGCTTCCTTTTTCCCCGGACGCGAGCACGCGCACGCATTCACCTCTCCAAACTCTCCAAACTCGGTCACGACACGCTCCCCTTGCTCAAGCACAGCGCCCAGTCACGCATATACAAATACATACTCGACCGGCAAGCTCTCAAACTAAAAGGAAAGCAGACCATCGTCCAGCGTCTGAGGGGCTACACTCGCAAACTAGGCGGCACCGATTACCTTGAAGATGCGGCAAGAGTGCGGCGGCAGCAGATAGCCAAACGTACGGGAAAGAACGACTCGGGCGAGGAAGCCATGACATATCAAGAGAGCTATGAGGCGCGGGAGCCGGGGTCCCGGCGGAGGAAACTGGCCGGCTACCTCAAGGCTGCGAACGAGATCCGCCAGACGTATACGTCGCAATACACATCCAACTGGAGCAGCAAGGAAACACAGTATGACTACGACGATGATACACCGGGTGCGTTCCCGGATGCGGCAATCGTTAGGAGCGGTCGCGAGGAGATGATCCTGTTCCCCAGCTATGCCCGGAGGCATGTCAAGAGGAAGCCCGAAGTACAACCAGGGACCGTACAGGAAGTCGGGGGCCAGGGGCGTGATGTCCGGGACTCGGCCGGTGCAGGCGACGCTGAATTCTGGAAGCAACAGTGGAACAACTACGAGGACGACAATGCGGTTGTGGATGTCGACGTGCGCGGGTGGATATACTCGCCGCACAAGGGACAGATGTCGAGAAAGCAGAGACTGTTTATCGGTCTCGCACGCCAGCTTGTCGGCGTACAAGCACCACCGTCATCTTTGAGCTCATCTGCCAACAGCAGCCGGAACACAAGCCCCCAACGTCATGGCATCCGTGAGCGGACCCACATGCGCGACGCCCAAGACGAAGCCGTCGCAGCCAGAGAGGCTGAAGAGATCCTACGCAAGGGTGAGAGGGAGGCGAGGGCGGCTGCACGTGGTGCCTACAGCGAGAGGCCTGCCCAAGATCTCGACGATACCCAGCTGTACCGCACAGAGAGCGGGAACAACACGCGACTCAACAACGGCAGGGCGCACCAGCTAGCCCACCGCACGTCGAAAGACTCGATGCAAAGCGAGGATGACATTAAGCCACTCCAGAAGCGTGCCTCCTGGAATCAGCCGTCCGACATGAGTCCGGCAGAACTCGCAGAAGCCAACGCTCGGCTCCTAGCTAGATTACGACACTTCCTCGCAATACCCATGGCAAACACACCCATTAGTGTCTTCTTCTACAACGAGAGCATCTCAAAACAAAGGACGGTGTACACTGATGCCGCCGGTCACTTCAGCGTGAGTGTGGCTTTAGACTTTGTTCCCACCCATGTTCGCATTCTGGCGTCAGACAAGCTCTCAGCGACAGAAGAAGTAATCATTACGGCATCCCAAGGCATCAGCGTCATTAGTGACATCGACGACACGATAAAACACTCCGCCATTGGTAGCGGTGCTCGCGAAATCTTCCGTAACGTCTTCATTCGTGATCTCGTCGACCTCACCATCGATGGTGTCAGAGAATGGTACAACAGGATGGCGGAAATGGGAGTCAAGTTCCACTATGTCTCAAATTCACCCTGGCAGTTGTATCCGGTCATTTCCAAATACTTCTCGCTCGCTGGACTGCCGCCAGGCTCGTTCCATCTGAAACAGTACAGTGGTATGCTCCAAGGCATCTTCGAGCCCGTTGCAGAGAGAAAGAAGGTCACACTTGATAAGATCGCACGAGACTTCCCGGAGCGTAACTTCATCTTGATTGGCGATAGTGGCGAGGCCGATCTGGAGGTGTACACCGACTTTGTCCTTGAGAACCCCGGCCGAGTTGTTGCTGTGTTCATTCGTGATGTCACCACACCGAACAGCCCCAACTTCTTTGATCCATCGACTGGCTTTACAGCAAATAACCGCTTTTCTTCTTCGTCGTCGTCTTCACCTCAACGTACCGGCGGTGGGTGCTCAAATTTGTCGAGCAAGGCTCGGCCGCCATCCGAAGAGACAGACCCCGAACTCAAAGCTGCAATTGCGGCCTCGCTACGCGATATAGATTCGGAAAACACTAGGCGCTCGGATTCAATGTTTCCTCAACTTGATCGAGAGCAAAGACCAAGGCTTTCGGAAAGGAAAATCTCACCGAAAAGTTTTCCTCAGCATCGTTCCTCTAAACTGATAGATTTATCGTCCGAAGATGACATGGACGAATCGCCTGTGCTGAGGCGATTCAATACTGATACTCGGGCTGATAACGAAAGACATCGTGCCTCGGTCGCATCGGTTGCCAGTACGAAGTCTGTCCCTCCACCGCCCAAGAAGCCCGTCGCCCTGCGAAGCCCATCCAACGACCCTACACCTCTCAATACGCCTTCTACCACCAAACCACAGCCACCTAAACCTCGAAAACCGTCAAACATTGTCAATCAGCCCAGTCCACTTGCACAACAAGAAAGCGCAACAAGGAGCGCAGGTTTATCTACGTCTTCAAGGCCTCCCGTTGGTCCCAAACCATCCATGAGCTACCAGAGTCAGGCACCAGAAGACCAACAGTCGTACGCTGGCATGGCCCGCGATAAGCTGTGGTCTGTATACAATAATATGCCCGCGTTACGATCAACAGAAGAAGCCAGTTCTAATGCATCTAACCTGGAAGTCTCGGACATCCGAAAAGCTCCACCGCCGCCTCCACCCCGCCGTGGAAACCGCGACACTGCTGCAAGCGCTGCTTCCTATGTGGGATCCAAAGCGTCATCAGCATGGCAGCATGCACCTTCGATGCCCTACACGAGCCGTCCACCGATTACTTCTGCACAAACGTCACAGCCATTCTCTACTGCAGCGCCGCGTCAAGGCATCAATCGTAGCAGTACAGGTAGCACACTGGGCGGCTCTACTAATGAGCCTACCGGGACCAAGAAGGAACAACTCTGGCGTCAGAGATGGGCACATGCTGAGCGTGTCCTTGGGGAGCAGGGTGTGGTGTTGCGGTCGTGGAGGGTTGGGGAAGATATCATGGGTGAGGCAGAATACATCATTAAGGAGGCGGAGAAGAAGTTTAAAAAGTATGAGCA
>Ga0265780_10002567_pt1 | contig 24465 bp, 33 predicted proteins | sample P1T30metagenome_FD_192432 | JGI IMG/M metagenome (GOLD analysis project Ga0265780, IMG submission 192432) | Plant litter microbial communities from East Loma Ridge, Irvine, California - P1 T30 | ecosystem: Environmental > Terrestrial > Plant litter > Unclassified | place: USA: California... | reverse complement strand
GCATGTCAGACGCGAGACCACTCCAAACAGACTGTAGATTAACATTTTAGCCATCAAGGCATACACTGTTACATGTTCTATTATTGACAATATGTAGTCTAGAATCTACAACCACACCACTAAATATAATGCACGAACAGCAACATGTCATGTGGACACTGACGATTCCACCGATCCGGTCTGAGCATCAGGTGAAGTCTCTCCGCTGGCTGCCTTGGCTGTCTCCTCCTTCTTCAATGCCTCTATTTCCTCTGCTGTCAGGAAACGTCCACCTTTTCCTCTAGGTCTCGAGCAGGCGTGTCTATGTCTTGATTCGTGCAAGTAGGGCTGTTTGTCAATTATGTCCGGGGGTTATTTGTGGCGCGACTCACCTTGCGCGACCTGACTAGCCTGTTGAGCTCCTCGAGTCTCGCCCTCGCTGCTCTCCTCTTGACGATCCGGTGATACTGCTTAGCATTGACATAAAGCGGTTCCTGATCATCCTCCTCGCCTCCTCCAGCTTGCTGCTCCTCATGCCCATCTTCCAATTTGACCAACTCGTCATCGTCCTGATTGTTGATATACTGCTCATCGAATGAACTTCGGTGAGATAGTACAGATCTCTGATCGAGGTAATTCGATGGTCCAGGCATATCGAGAAATGAAGAGCCCGTCTCGACCGGCGAGACAGAATGCGAATGTGAGTGAGAATGTGATTGTGGATTCGAGAGAGGCTGTGATCTCTGATCGAGGGTACCGGTGTTACCAAGAGGAAAGAAATCTCGCATTTGATTATTTGACCCAGAATACCTGAACGAGTCGAAAGAGAAATCGTTGCCTCCCGATCCAGGCGGTGTAGGGAATGAAAAGTTTGGCATTCCTGATGTATCAGTAACGTAACACACGATGATCCCAAATTAACCCACCCCTCATCTTATCCCGATCGTCCAGACCCTCGAATTCATTATCAAGCATTTCCCCACTCAGCGGCGGATCGTAGAAGCCGTCTCTATCTTGAATGTAATCGTACTGCCTCGATAATGATGGATCGGATATCGGAGGAGAGGGATAGACCCCATTGCTGAGATAGGGCATTGACAGGACATTATTCATCTTCGTCCAGGTACAGAGTTGTGTGCTGTCGCACTGACCAAAGGAGGGTCGGGAAGTTGGAATTCGGATCTAGCTCCGGGTAATACCAATATCGCGGTTGAGGGCGAGATAGTGTATTCTGAAAATTCCGAGTGTCACTTTATGCTGTACTGTGTTGGGATGGAGTATGATCTATAATATACACAACTGAGATGACTTAGTTAGTATCTGTCGCCCGAAAGTGAGCCGAAGACAATTCAACTTTGCGCGGTAGTATAATTAATTATCAACTGCCACACTCACGTTTATCATTATATAATCCCGTCTTCCGACTGCATCCGTCTCTCCCTCTATCAGTTAATATCACTATACCCATACAATACCCCCTAATACACCTACACTAAAATGGCTTCAGTCTTCAGAAACGTCGCTCGAAGGGGTTACGCATCAGCTGCCCAGGCCGTCAAGGTAGGTCATGAATCAAATTGGGAAATGAGGGACAACATGAACAATCAGGAGAAGAATGATCAAATGGAGATACTCGGAAATGACGATGCATATGGATGCTAACATCTAGCCTCCTATCCAGCTCAACTCCCTCACTGGAACATACGCTACTTCCACATACTTGGCCGCTTTGAAGAAGTCCCCCAAGGAGCTCGACAGCTTGGCAAAGGATATCGAGACTTTCGACAAGAAGATCAAGACCGACGAGAAGGTCTCTGCTTTCATTGGTAAGTGAACACATTCGGACCAGACAGGCAAGAGCTGACAAGCAGAAAACCCAACTTTGTCCGCTTCTGAACGTGAAAAGGGTCTCCAATCCATCCTCGGTTCCTCATCTTCCCCCATCCTACTCAACCTCCTCAGCGTCCTATCCGAGAACGGACGACTATCCTCCGCCTCCAAGGTCTTCGCCGACTTCAACTCCCTCATGGCTGCTTACAGGGGTGAACTCGAGGTCATCGTCACCTCCGCCGAGGCTTTGGACTCAAAGAGCATGTCACGATTGGAGAAGGCTTTGAAGGGTGCTCAGCTCGCCGAGGGAAAGACACTAAAGATCAACAACAGGGTAGGTTGTTCGTAACGGGGATTGAGGATATGTAGCTAATGATACAGGTCAACCCATCCGTTCTAGGTGGTCTTTTGGTCGATTTCGGAGACAAGACAAGTGAGTCTAGCTATCAAAAACGTTCTTGTGCACAGCTAATGCTAAGTCGACTTGTCCGCTTCTTCCAAGGTCAACCGATTCAACGCCGCTCTCCTCCGTATGTCACCCATTTTCTATCCTACTCGGGCTTTGGCTGACATTCCGCAGAGGGTGTCTAGATACTCATATAGCTACAATATGAATTGGATTGCATATGTTTAGGGATATCCGTGAAGGCATTATTGAAACATGTCCTCGCTGATTCCGCCCCTGTCCTGCTAGGTAGACCGAGGACGTACCCTGTGTAACCTATCTTGAGGTCCGGCCTCTTGGTACTTGGAATGTGTAATAGGGAGTGACTGCGAGCTTGGCGTGTTGCAGCTTGGTTCCTGAAGAATTGTGATTGACACACCGCCCTTGTTGCCCCGCCATGCTAGTCCAAGGAGTGAGTCATCAGAGTGCGTATCAGGATGTAAGCTAGCCGGGCCGCAGACTCCTTTGTGTTGTCAATTGGAGCCCTCAGCGTGGGACAAAGCTGTTCACAAATGTCTCTCCATTCATAGCCCATCTACTGCACCAAATCAAATTCAACGTCATTCTTCACCCTGAACCCACTCCATCTGTCATTTGCATTTTATCGATCGTCTACGCTATCCCCGCAGTCTAGTCTAACCAGTCGAACGCGTCACTCAGTAGCCTCGAGACAGGAGACTAGCCTGGAGCAAGCGCAAACAAGCTCGCCCAAACTCGACTCGTCTCAGACCATCCCGTCCGACAGGCCACCCTAGTTTCGCTTACCTCACTACAAAGACCATTACCTCAGCCTGTTTAAAATGGCTAAATCGAAATCCCTCCCACTCAAACCCTCCTTCCAACGTAACATCTCTTCCACCCCGTCAATGCCTACTCGATCACAATCCACTCTCACCGGTGTCCCGCCCGCCGACGCGATCAAGGCGGATGAAGATGCCGTTTCGGATGTCTATGAACAAGTTTCTCAAAGTGGTTCCTTAGCTCAGGCAGCCAAGAAACTACAGCAACGCGCTCAAGCTTGGGAGGATGATCCTGAAGAACAAGCATACCTTGAGACTCAAAGGAACAAAGAGAGGGGAACCCAGGAGAATCTACCTACTCAGGTAGAAGTTCAGGAAGGGGCACCTGCACCGAAATTGTCTTTGGCACAACAGAGGATGATGGCTGCTTTTGCCGAGGAGGAGGGAGGGGATGTAGAGATGAATGAAAATACTATCTCAGTGTTTGAGAAGGAAGAAGAGGATGAGGAGGAATTTGAAGCGCCTGGAGTGACCCATTTGCAGGAGATTCAGGAAGGGCTCTGGATTGGTGATCTGGTCGCTGCTATGGATACTGCTGGTTTGGAGGAGAGGGGTATTGTAAGCCTACCCTTGGTATCAGGTAATGGCTCTGACTAACGACTAGACTAACATCGTCTCCCTACTCCGACCCCGACTATCCTTCCCACCCCAATTCAACGTCTATGCGCTCGAAATCGACGACGCAATGGACACTGATATTCTGACCCATCTTCCGGGAGCAGTCCAATGGGTCGAAGAAGCTCTATCAAGGCGAGCAGCCAGGATTGAAGATGGTCAACAAGCCGATAATACAAAGAAGGGGTCTGTACTCGTACATTGCCAAGCGGGGGTATCGAGGTCTTCAACTGTGGTTGCTGCTTGTTTGATGAGGGCTAAGGATCTGGATCCGGTTGAAGCTGTTGAGCTTATTCGACAGCAGAGGGCCCATGTCGAGTGCGTTCATTCTACTCTGGGTAACAATTGCTGATATTTAGTCCTTCAGAGACGTTCTGGAAGCAATTGGAGCTTTATCACGCTTCGAACGGAAAGGTCTCCCTCAAAGATAGGTCAACTAGGAAGTTCTACATGGAGCGTACCACTACCAAGTTCATGAGTAAGTCATTTACTAATATTACAGAACTGGACTTAGGCTCATGGCAGACGGAGACGGCAGTGCTCCACCCATGGACAAGATGGCCAAGTACCCCGCTACTCCCACCCCCAGCAATCCTCCCACCCCATCAGGTGGTCACGGTCGACGAAAGATTCGATGCAAGATGTGCAGGTATGTCAATTATCTATCAATATAGATATATGCTAACAGTCAGACGTCAATTGGCAGTACGAGAACACATGATGGACCACATTCTCGACCAAGCTCCTATATCTCGACCAAGGACTCCATCTAACTTCGCTCTCCCCTCGCCCAAGTTCGAATCACTCCCAGGTGGGGGTCTAGGTCACCAGCGACGAGGATCAGCCGTTTCCGACATCATTAATCCCTTGACTGGTCAACCTGGTGCTCGATCCAAATCTAGGCAAAATTCCTTTACCGCTTCCTCGTTCGGTCCACTCAGTATCTTGAGCCCAGCGGATGATTCGAAGAATAATTCTGGGGATTCTGGAAGCCTCGACCAGTCTATGGCTTCACCAATCGCTGGAGTACCTATGCCCAAACCTACTCCTCAAGTCATCACCACAGACGCTTCGCCCGAGGTTGCCACTGGCTTCCCAGTCAAGGGAGTCCCTTTCCTAGTCGCTTCGACTCCCGGCGAGATCTCGAGGAATTCCTCCTTCGACGCTGGAGGTAGAATCAAAGGTCCCGCTCCTCGTCAATTCCAATCTGCCGATCAACTCTCGTCCCGACTCCCACCTCAACTCCTAGCCCTCAGGAACGCAGGAAGTGGCCCATCCTCACCTATCGGTTCTTCACCCGCTTCTTCCCCTGAACACGATTCTACGCACTCCAATTCTGCGAATGCTCAAGGCACTCCTGGAGTTCAAAATGCCGCTCGACGAATGTCGATGCTTGCCATGACTCCTACCGATGCTAATGGGAGGGAAAGAAAAGGCAGTAATGCCAGTGATGCTTCGGGTTATGCGAGTGCATTGCCCAATGCCGGTCCGGCCATCTTGGTCAATCCCAAATGTTCCGGATACTTTGTTGAGCCAGTAAGTGTTCTTTACTACCTGGGGTATGACGCTGACAATTAGTTGACATGGATGGAACCTATCCTCAAGAATGGGGATATTGGAGGCAAGATCATCTGTCCCAACGAAAAGTGCGGAGCCAAGATTGGGAACTTTGATTGGGCGGGCGTACAGTGTGGATGCAAGGAATGGGTCACTCCTGTGAGTGTGGCGAATTCGAGAGTGGGTCGAGCTGACGTCTAGGGATTCTGTATTCACAAGAGCAAAGTCGACGAGGTCTGGTGATCAGTCCTGCACAGCAAGTTTAGTACCAGTACCAGTATCGATATCATGACGTACTTTCAAGAAAACCGAAACAACCATGTCTCTCCGCTCTCGCACATAAATTCCAGCAATCGACTTCGTCTCTAAAACAATTATGTTTCTATGCATTGTCTCAGATTCCCCTTATCGTGTGGCTTGGTCACCACCCTCCACATGTCATCCCACATTCATTTCCGGACGTCTACATAGGTCAATATGGCCGCTATCGGTCACAGGTCATTGTACTGATGAGCTCCCACGTCATCTCCCAGTAGTCACCGGAACGGAGTGTTCCACATACCTCTCCTTGGCGTAACGCTAAGTATTGATGAGCTCACTGATATACCCTACTCACCCAGTGCTTGATCCTTCTCACAGCATAGCTGAGAAAAAACCCACCCAAAACTAAAACACATCTTAAAAGGGACTATCACCCACACCCATTCCCAACTCCAAACCCCTAAACAAAAACGAGGATCAAGAGATCGCAATGCGATCATCCCTCTTTACACTCTTCCTCCTATCCCTAGAAGCTGCTCCAGCTTCATCACTCCGAATCCCACTTCCTCTACAATCCCCCTCACCTCGACTTGCCGATTCTTCTGGGAAACGAATTGAAGCGAGATGGACACTGGATTTAACGAGTGGAATGGGGATTGAGAAAAGACGTAAGTCGGATAAGGGCGATACTGATCCCTCAGATTCTGATGAAGGACCGTTAGCAGGGGATGTGGGAAAGAGACGCAAGAGGCCCAACAAGGGAGGAAAAGTGGATGGGAACGACGTAGCTAAGATCATGAAAGCTAATGGCGGTGGAAACGATAATGAACGAGAACCGAATAACGAGGATGGAGGTGAACGACCTGAAAAGGGGAAAGGGGGAAAGAAAGCAAAACACATCCCAGGCTCACATCATCGAGATGATCGACTACCGCCCCCAAAAGAGGAACATGGCAAACACCAACCGAATCATAAAAGTAAAGCTAAGCATGGAAAACGATACCTTTCCAGTAATCCCCGATATCACACCAAGAAGGAATTGAGTTTCTGGGACTATGATAGACACGTTAAGCGAATGGGTGAATTTGATCTATTACATGGGACTGGACTGAGGGAGGAGGTGGAATTGCAAAAAAGGGGACATGGAGCTGATGAGAGGAAAGGTGGGCGGCATGGCAAGGCTGGTAATGATGGTGGGCGGAATGGGAAGAGTGATGGTGATGATGCTGGGAGACATACGAAACATGATGACGGTGGACGTGGGCGACATGGTAAACATGGTGGCGGCCATAAACATGGAGGTGAAAGAGGGGATGAAGGGAAGGGTCGACATGAGAACGGGGAGAACGTGGCCGCTTCTGATGCTCGAGGCAAAGATCCCCTCGCCGCCGGACAATCTGGTCATGTCGACCGACCACACATCGATGCCGTCGACGATGGTAGCAAGGGTCAAGTGCGAGGTGACTCGCTTCCCGATCTGCATACACAGGATCATCCACCTTCTCATCGACAGGGAGTCACACTAGGCGATGGAATTTCGGCACAGTCGAAACCTCTCGCTTCCCCTGCCCATCACGACAAAGGCTCAGTACCTCAGGCCAGGGGCCTGCTAGATCCACTACGAGTGGACAATATGCTCGGCCTCGAGTATGATGCCTATGACTGCGAAGAGGAATTGACATATGACCACCACACCTTGTTGAGGAGGGATGATCAAGATCCCTCGGCCACTGGCGAACAAACTCCGACACCCGGGCCTCCAACTGCCGTCAGTGTCGTAGAAGGTGGACCGAGATTATTCGCCGATAGGATCATATGGCAGCCTCAATCGGATCATCCGGAGAAACATGGTGGGCTGAAACGGAGGCGGAAGAATAAACATCATGACGACGACGAAGAGGATGACGATGGGGCTGGGGGTGGTAAGCATGGTCGGAACCGACATGAAGATGATGAAGATGATGGTGAGTCTTCGAAAAGTAGACATCGAGGAGGTGAGGAGGACGATGAATACGCGTCTTCCGGTTCCAAGAAGGGAAAAGGCAGGTATGATGATGTTGAAGATGGGAAAGACGAAGAGAATGGGTATTCTACGAAAAGCACCGGTCGGACCAAAGGCAAAGGATCATTCGACAACGACGATACACCTTACTCCAAATCGAACCCCCTTTCCAATTTCGACGACGATGAAGATGCCCCTCTCCCCAAATCTAAGCCTAAATCGAAGTTTGATGATGGACAATACCGTCCTTCCTCATATATCAATTCAGGAGTGGACGATTGTGCGACCCTCTCTTCTTTCTACACTTCGATGAAAGGTGAGACATGGGCTCCCACATCCGATTGGTCAGGTAGTGCAGTATCTTCCAAAGTGCCCGCATGTTGTTATTGGACTGGAATTACTTGTGATGAGTTTGAGCGGGTCATTGGTGTGGATGTTTCTAGTCTTGGGCTCTCCGGGCCTCTGGGTAGCGAACTGTTCTCACTCGACGCCTTATTCAGACTGCAAGTCAATCTCATTTCGTTGTGTTGTGTTAGAGGTACTAATACCCAGGGATATATCTGGAAACGCCTTGACTTCCCTTCCAGACCGGTTCGATACTCTCCCAACTCTAGCGAACATAAACGCAGCCTCCAACAACCTCACCGGTCCGATCCCAACCACTCTCCTCACTCACCCGACATTGAAGACGTTAAATCTAGCTTCGAACGGATATACCGGCGAAATAGTAATCAACTCTGTCAATCTCACTTCGATAGCTCTGAACAGGAATCAATTGACTTCGGTAAGAATCATGGAGGGTAGTGGGCTTGTTAAAGTTGATTTGGCGGATAATCAATCTCAAGGGTTGTTGCCTGACTTTACGACCAGCCCCTACCTGCAGATCTTTGATGCTAGTAATAACAAGTAAGTCTCCGCTTTACTCGAAGTTCAGTAGCTGACAATCAGTTTGTCAGTATCGGCGAGAGAGATAGAGGTATAGTCTCACACTAACGTACAGCACCGGCCCCTTATTCGATATCTCCGGAATGACCTCCTTGACCCGTCTAGACGTCCGCACCAACGCCCTCAGTGGTAAGCACATATCCCGTTCCCTTTCATCCTGATACTGACACACGAGGCCCATTTCCTTCCTCCCTCAGTCAGCTGAAACGCCTAACATCCCTCTACCTATCCTACAATGCCTTCACCGGTCCATTCCCCTCTGAAGTAGCGCCAGCAATGCTAGCGTCTTGCTACGTCACCCCGAACCCCATCACACCTTGCCCATCACCTGCTGAACTTGCCGATCCGAATTCACTAGCTGCGAAATGTCATGCTTCATGCCCGAAGGTTCCCGGAAGTGGAGGTGGAAGGGGAAGTGGAATCCCAGTTAGCCCATTACCTGGAGAAGCGGGTACTCTGCCATTGTATATTGATCCTCATTCTCCAAGTTATATCCTGGCTCCTGATACTTCTAGTCAACCCGCCAATGTCAATACCAACGCCAACAGCGGTGCAAGCCCATATACGAATGGTCTACCTCACCAGCCTGCCCAGGCCTCTTCGTACAACCAGCCAAGTGTCAGCGTCAACAATCTCAACGCGCCTGTCGCCGCCGGAGTGGTCCCGCCTCCATATAGTAATAATGGCATGGATGCATCGACAAGCGGAATAGGTGGAACAAGACAACAACAAATGGTAGGCGCAGCCGCGCCTGTGAGGGTCGCTAGTGGAGCAGTCAGAGATGAGGTGAGAGAGACGTGGATTATGGCCGGATTGGCGACTGCCGTAGCCCCTCTGATCTTCGGATTTGCAGTCTGAGAGTGGCCAGCGCTACCTTTGCCTGGTAGACATGTAGAAGATAGTGGTAATAATAACGATAATGCAGTCATTCCCTCTTACCTAGCGGCGATCACATTCGCATAGCTTGAAGCGGCCTAGGACTACGATGGATCCAGCATCAAAATGTCAGACTAACGAAACATACATCAGCCACAGCCACAATCGAGCATATTAGACGCTATTCGTCAATCTCTCCTCTGTCAATTTCCCCTCTTTCTTCAGTTTTTAGCTCGTCTACAAAAGTCGTTGATGGTGATGGTAGGTTGGGTGAGATGAGAATATAGACATGAGTCAAGACGGTTAGGCGGCCTGGGGTGGCTGCTGTCCTAGACCAGCGTAATAGCTTGGAAATCAGTTTTGTTCTTGTTTAAGTTCGTCAATTGACTTACGAAGCATATGGATCACCACCTGCAGGAGGTTGCTGGCCGTAACCACCTTGACCTTGCTGCTGTTGGTAGTCGCCACCACCGTAACCGTATGCGGCAGGTTGCTGGAAACCCTGCTGTTGCTGCTGGTAGCCTTGACCACCTTGAGGAGGTCCACCTTGCTGCTGTCGGTTTCCTGGCCGTTAGTGACTACTCGCTAGACATCGCGGCACGACTCACCTGGCATCCAGTTCTCGGGGATTCTCCATGGAGGAAGTCGGTCCTGGGTAGGAGCGGCGGTAACGGCACCAGCGGGAACATTTGCGGCACCAGGAGCAGCACCCTCGCCAAGCTCGGCCATGAGGGCAGAGTACTCGGAATCGAACTGGGTCTGCTTGTTCTGAGCCATATTGGGGTCTCCTCGACCTCGACAATCTCGAGCCATGTGTCCGGCTGGATTATCAGCGAGTGCAGAGAAGAAGGAAATGAAACAACTCACCTCCACCACAAAGACGACAAATGACGTTGGCACTGTACATTCGCTGAGCGGGACAATCCCATCTTCGATGACCTGTAGGTTAGCAACCGGACTGACATTGGTAAAACAATCACTCACCCTTCTCTCCACAGTTCTGACACAGCTGGTTCTCGTCATCTCGGAGGGTACCATTGAGCGAAGCAAGCTCTCGAAGTTGATTTCGCTTATGGTCGTTCTGACCTTCGGGAGTGGAAGCAGCCTGAAAGATTAGTTGGCTTTTCAATAAATTAGCAAGAGGGAAAAAACTCACAGTCTCGATGACCTTGTTGATCAAAGCGACACATGCCTTGACCTTGTACTCATCGTCGGCCATGATCAAACAGTGAAGTTCGTCATCCTCGTCACCTTGGAATCCACCTGGAGGTCCACCTCGTTCCTTTCCTTCCTTGACACTTCCTTTTCCTCGGATACTGATCTTAGCTCCACTCTGTCTTTCCATGTTCTTGAGCGAGTTTCCTCGGGGTCCGACAAGCAAACCAAAGAAATTGATTTCTGGGAATTCCTTGACGGGGATGTAGACCTTGTCCTGAGGTCGACCGAGACCTCGTCGGGATCCAATTGCGATATCCATCGGAGGCCTGAAATTGGGGTCGGCTTTCATGGCTCGATCAATCAGTCGGATACGCTCGTCTTCCAACTTCTTCCTGTATCGCAAGTCGACAGTGTTCGTTCGTCGTCCATAGGCATCGTACTGAGGTGGAGGTGATGGCGAACGCTGTCCAGGAGGGGGGATAAAATCTCCAGTTCTCAACTTTCGGTTGATCTCCTCTAGACGGACGTGGATAGCATAATTGTCGAGTTCGGATTGTGAGACGTTGCCACCGAGTGCGACGGGCATACCGGGAACTTCAACTTTGGTAGATTCATCTCCCCAACGAGATCTTCGTTTTCGGGGCTGGTCTGGTTTGTTAGCTGGGCCCTCTGCTCGAACCGTAATTCCTAGCTTACCATCAACTGGGGCAGGATTACGTCCGCGACGGTCTCCACCTCCATCTCTATCGTCATAACGCCTGTCTCTATCCCTATTCCTATCCCTGTCCATATCTCGATCACGTTCATCCCTATATCTATCCCTGCTATCACGTCCAGCATCCTCTCTCTTGGGCTCATCTCGACGGTAATAATCCTCAGCCCTGGGTTCCGGTTTGTATTCGCGGTCGCGTTCATCTGGATATCGCCCTTCCTTCTTCTCACGGTCTATTCGACCATTGAAATACTGGACGTCTGCTGGAGCTGGTCTGGCGCCGTAGCCTGATGATGCGGATGGTGGTGCGGGTGCTTCCTCGGGTAATCCGAAACGACGCTTGTTTGCGATTGGCACCTGGTTTGTCAGCTGGAGTTTTGTGATGAAGTGGGGTGGGTAGCTTACATCGTTAGTACCTGATACTTTGTTCGCTGCTGGTCTCCACATAGTGAGTTGATTGGTTGTTTCGATTAGGTGGGTATAGTGTACAAGGTACTGACAGAGGATAGAGACAGAGTGAATTGAAATAAGCTTGAATGAGTGAGTGAGCGGGATTAAATGATAATTACCGTAAAGTGGCACTCGAGATAAGCATTAACTTGCCACTGATCTTGCTATTAACTAAGTAACCGTAACTTACAGGAGTGACTCCTTCACTCAACTCGACTACCGTCACCCCTGCAGCCGCTGGCATCTCAACCCCGATAAACCACTTCACCGAAGATGATGATGACTAATCCCGGTATGTCATCTACTCATGGTCTGCCAGCACACCAGCTGACAAACAGCCGCAATCGACTATGGAGGAAAGGTGTCGAAAGAGGAACTCCGTCGTCAAAAGGATTTGGACGCTGCTAGGAAAGCAGGAACACAACCTGCAGCTGTCGATGCGGACGGGAACTCTATCAATCCCCATATCCCGAATTATATCACTAAAGCACCTTGGTATGCCGAGGGCAAGGAAGGTCCTTCGCTAGGTCATCAACGTTTACAAAAGAAGGAGGAGAAACGAGGAGCGGAAAAGTTTGACGAATGGTACGACCGTGGAGCTAGGTCTGGTCCTGCCTCGAAGAAGTACAGGAAAGGAGCATGTGAGAATTGCGGAGCTATGTCGCACAAGAAGCAGGATTGTTTCGAGAGGCCAAGGAAGAAGGGAGCCAAGTTTACGAATAAGGATATCATGGCGGATGAGGTCCTGCAGAAATTCGACGGGGACTACGATGCCAAGCGAGATCGATGGAATGGATACGATCCTGCTGCATACCGCTCAGTTGTCGACGAATATGAAGCTGCCGAAGCTGCTCGATTGAAGTACCGAGAGGAAGAATTGGATAAGGGCGCAGAGGAGACAGGCGTCAAAGAGAAGAAGGAGAAAAAGCCCAAGGACGATGACGATTTCGGATCAAGTGATGAGGATGAAGAGGACGAATTCAAGTATGCCGAAGCTGCAGATCAGGTCGGACAGGCTGTCGATACCAAGAATCGAATCACCGTCAGGAATCTACGTCTACGAGAAGATACCGCCAAATATCTCATCAATTTGAATCCCGAGTCGGCATACTATGACCCCAAAACACGTGCAATGCGAGATGCACCAGAGGCAGGCTTGTCCAAGGAGGAGGTAAGCTGACCAGTCCCATTGTCAGGAATTACGCTGACAGCATAGCAAAAATTCGCAGGAGACAACTTCACACGATTCTCAGGAGACGCAACCAACATGCAAAAACTCCAAGCATTCGCATGGCAATCGACTCAACGAGGGAACACGCTTCATGTTGCTGCCAATCCCACTGCTGGAGAATTGCTGCACAAGGAATACTTGCAGAAGAAGGATGTTCTCAAGACTACTAGCAAGACTTCCATCTTGGAGAAGTACGGTGGAGAGCAGTACTTGGATAGACTACCAAAAGAGCTCTTGTCGGGCCAGTCGGAGCAATGTAAGCTCGCAGACCTGCGTCGTGTGGTCCCATAAGCTGACTTGCAGATGTGGAATACTCGCGAACGGGAGAAATCATCAAAGGCCAAGACAAGCCAAAGGTCCGCTCGAGATACGACGAGGACGGTACGTGACTCTATTCAATCTGTGCTATACAAATACTGACAATCAGTCCTACTCAACAATCACAAGGCAGTTTGGGGATCCTGGTACGATCGAGAATCCGCTCAGTGGGGTTTCGCATGTTGTCATTCTACCAGTAAGTCTTGCATTTCTCCTCTTCAGACTGACATAAGCTGATGACCAGTATCCGGATCGTACTGTACAGGTCAAGCAGGACTCGCCGCAAACTCGGCCCTTTCCACCGACGCTCTACTGGAAACACGCGAAGAACACGACAGGATCCAAGAAGCAGCAGAGGCTGAACGAGCGGCAACCAAAGCGGAAGAGCTCAGATCCGGAAAGCGTAAAGAAGCTGTCGGCTGGGCTAAACCGAAAGAAGGAGAGGAGATTGAACTTGATAAAGCAAGACTCAAGAAGGCTATTGATGAAGAGAAAAAGAGAAAGAACCTTTCTGAAGCAGAACTCATGGAGAGGGCAAAGAAATCCAAGTCGGATGTCTCACAGGAAGAGATGGGTAAGCTATCAATTTCATATCCAAGCAGATCACTGGCTGATGCGGTACAGAGGCATATCGAATGTCGAAGCAGGCTTACGACGATCCTATGGCGAACTACAAGGACGAGGAGGATCTGTGATTTCTTCGTGCGGTGTATTGTGCTCAGTTGTAAAGCTTCATGTGTATCACCATCATATGCATCAGATTCACGTCCTTCTCGATCCTGGTCAGCGCAGTTCTCATGTGACTTATGTGTGAAAATGCATATGGTACACTACTTTCCAGAACAAATGCAAGAACATGCGGCACCGGCCTAGCCAAAACTCCTCAAGAATCCAAGCGTACCCATCGCATACCCAACCAGCTCACTCAGCCTCTTTCCCTCCTGCCCTTGAGCCTCTCTAAGCTCTTCCAACTGCCCAGCCAATTCTTCATTACTGATGAGTAGATCCCCATGAACAGTCAAGAACACACTCATGATTGCTTGGACAGCTTCGAAATCGCGATGAGAGCGAAGACGGCCTATCAAAGCTGTAAGGAATAGTGATAGATGTTCTAGGGATGAGAGGGATCGGATTTCAAGGTCGAGTGCGGAGGGGGAGAGGGATTTTAGGTATTCAAAGAAGGTGTTGTCTATCCATTAGCTCTTGCTATTGACGGGTAAGAGATGACATACAATCCCCATCAGTCCTCTCGTTACCTAGACGGCGAGTAAAGTCGGTCTCCAAGAATGAAGAAATAGGAGCCAAGATCTTGGAAGTACCCTCATTCTCTGATTCTTTACCAGTCGAGAGATCGAAGCGTGTTTCAAGTCCAGCAACGGTAGGTAGGAAGAAAGGAGCTCTTTCCGCTGCTTTAGGAGCTTCTTTTGGTTTATTACGGTGCTACCAGTCAGCTCCGACACTCAACTGACCACTTGAGACGTTACTTACACGAATAGTATCGAGGTTCAGAAGTGTCTGCCAACGTGATCGGGGCATCAATGAAAGAGTAAGCAGTCCATCGGATAGCTGTTCTGGAGTAACGAAAATATCGACTGGCTCTGGTGCGCCAATCTGCTCGATCTCTTCCATTTCTGATTATCAGCCTTGGCCAGTTTATATACGAAACAGACTGACCGATGTTATCAGAAACTCCCTGAACGGTTGGAACGCCAATTTCTGGAAGATCATCGTCTTCATTGATATGTCTCAAGTAGACATCCGCAAACTGTGCCCTGTTTGCCCTGATCGTCAGCTGCGCCCGTGCTAAAACAAGCCATTGAAGGGAAACGGGATGTACCAGAGATGAACACCAAGACTATCGACGTGGGCGGTAGCTAAGAAGTCACCCGTCGGAGAGAATGTGACAGAGGTAGCGATCGAGCTTGTGCGGAACGCATCGACCAGACGACCAGTGGGGATATCGAATGTCCTGATGGTAGAGTCAAGGGACGTTGCGATCAACCATCTCGAGTCTGGTGAGAATGTCTACTTGTCAGCGAGCTGTGAAGAGTCTCGATGAACAGACGTACCACGTCCAATATACGTCCTTTGAAGCCACGCAATTCTCTGACTACGCGGCGGGTCTCGATATCAACAAGGCGTATGGCGAGATCATCGCATGTCACCGCTAGTAGTCCACTATCCCGATGTAATTCTAGTGCTGTCACCGAAGACTCGAGCGTCAAGATAGCCAACATCTTGGTCGAATGGAAATCAAAGAACTGCCATAAGCCTCTGTCCATTAAGTAGCGCTTGATTAAGCTCACGTAAAGTTTCCCCTCGAGTGTACTAGCCACCACGACATTGTTCAATGTATCCGTTGCCAACCCCGTGATCGCCTGTATACTCTTCTCAGCCAATAACTTCTTAGCTTTCGCTTTCCCTTTTCCATTGGCGGCAGCGATGATTTTCGGTTTCGAATCACCGGGTGGTGGGCCTGTCAGACTGAATGAACGCCTCTCTTTTCCAGATTGCATATTCCACATTCGGATTTCACCTGTTGATGATCCCGCAAGTCCAAAGTTTCCGCATGCAGTTACGCATACCGCCTACTATCAGCTCTGCCCACTTCTGTTCGGTGGACTTACCTGAACAGCTCCCTCTTCCACTTCAAGGGTGTGATGACCCATACGCTTCGCTCCGACTCTCCACGTTCGACCGACAGTATCATCCACATGACTCGTCAAGACATCCTCCCAGTACTTGCTCTGAGCGCTTGAACTGGAGAGGGAAGTGATCTGAGGTGCTTTTAGACTAGCCACAGATACACCAAGGTTGATAGCTCTCTTGTAGAATGATCCTACACATCAGCTCAGCCGGGGTATTGGGATAAGGAAAGCCTACCTTGAGAGAGCTCATGAGAACGCGAATCCCGGACTACACTCGTGTACCTCAATGCCCTATCCCTTCCAGCGGTTAGGATTTGTTTCCCATCCTCACCGTAATATCGGATGACACTCGGTGGAGCGTGGTGACCTCCTCTGAATTTGAGTAATCGTGGGACAGCTTCTGGCGAGTCGAATACCCATTGCTGATGATCAGCTTCGGCTTCAATCACCCAGACCTCGAGCTTACCTTGACGCTATTATCTCCACTTGAACTGATCAAGAGTTGTTGACCTGGAACGAATTCCAATCCAGTGACGCCCTGTTCGTGTGCTTCTCGGTTGACGTGCAGTAATCGACCACCTTTGCTGAGATCCCAGCTTGCGATTGAGCCGTTGGAAGATCCGGAAGCTAGAATCGGCTGTCCATCTGCAAGTCAGCCTTTGTATTTGTGTGGAGAGAGTTGATGATTGACCTGTTCGGAAAGAGAGAGATGAACACGATCCGTCCTCCATCTTCATCTGCATGACCAGTTCTCCCTGACGCACATCAAATATGTGGACGTTTCCATCTAGATATCCAATTCCGATAACATCGATAGCGGGTGATTGGACGAGGCAGGTGATGGCGGATGGTGCAGCGGGCACAGGATGGGGGAAGGTATGAATAAGTTCACTGCTCATTAGCTCTTGATTCTCCCACTACGTCGGTTCATGGACGTACCAAGTCCTAGTGTTCCACAGCTGGAGATCTCCATTGGTACTACCCACGACGATCTTGTTGAGGTATGTAGCAGGATGTAACATGGTAGTACCGATAAAGCCCTTCTGGAACTGAATCTGATTTTGCAATTCTACCAGATCAGCTTCGCTCACCCACATTGGAAAGATGGTCATACCTCCAGTCTTAGTATTCCAAATCAACAGCCCACTTCCATCTTCCTTCAATACCATAATATCCTCTCCCAACAAAATCATCGTTCCTAATTCAGATCCATCGGGCGCTTGAAACTCCCCAACCTCCTTTCCTCTGAAATACTTGATCAACCTTTTTCCGGCCGTTGCGTAGACTTCACTTCCGGTCTGTAGGACGCTTCGGATATTATCACCGGCATCAGGACCTAGTATTAGTTCCCTCTCGTCTTAAGTACGATGAAGGAGTGGAGACGTACCGACAAAAACCAATCCCATCCGCCCAGCCTCCCACATCATCCAGCTCCTACCCACACTCGTGACTATATTGACATGTGGAACTGATAGAGCTCCCTTGGCCGAATGGGTGAAGATGGAGATAGGCACATGATCACAGACAAAACCTAATGCTCGAAATGGGTGAAATAGCCGGGGCGAGGGCTTCGATGAGATGGTCGAAGGGCCGGCTTGAGCGGCAGTCGCTACTTTCTCCTCCTCCGTTTGAGCCTTGAATCGTTTAGGCGCTCGTTTGGGCATCGTGAGCAAGTATGAGGTTGATGGGTGTAATGGTTCGATAGAGTGGTTGGTACAAGTTCAGAAATTCCAGTTAGTGAGATCACGGAGATCGGCGCATCTCCATGTCACTATCTAGCCCTGATCCGCGAGGGTGGGAAGGAAACAGATAAACTAGACTGATCTCTAGAAAGTATGATACATAGATCCAGATTCAGTCCATGATAGTATGTAATGCACAAAGCGAGAATTCCAGCCTATACAGGCCCAACCAATTGGAACAACAACCTCCTAACAATCCCAGAAAGTGATCCAGGTTTATGCTACTCCATCAGCTACTTTCTCGAATGATGATCTGTCGTCTGACCTTGTAAGCATCCATAACCATCGCCATGGCTCCCGCTCCCAGGATCGTCTCGCCAAATGGAACGATAGGCAGCCAAGCCCTTTTGCGAGCTGTCGACCACGCGGATTCGAGAGCTCGGGGTAAAACGTACATCGCTAGAAGTTAGCTCGTCCCCTTCACACAGGCTTTTAGTCGCTCACCCAGTTCTGCACGACGTTTCTGATATCAGCTTTTACCAGATATGGAGGATTGAATGGCTCACCTTCTCTTCGACGAGGAGACTGAGACAAGTAGAGAAACCAAGTAACCAAAACGTCTCTTTCCTCCTCATAATCAGATTCAAAAACCCACTCTTGGTCCACCTCTCTAGACTCTGGGTTCGAAGGCAGAATAAAGCTACTTATCAGTCTCGCTCTCAAATGGCTACATAATGTGAAACGTACCTTGGTATATCACGACGTAAATTCCAAGGAATGAACAACTCCTCGTCACGCCCAACGCTACCCTAGCGAGCATCTTTAGTGGATCCCGGGCGAAATGTTGTCGGCGAAGAACTAAAGTTGGGATGAGATGCAATGCTCCATATACTGGTAACATCATTCGCTATACCGTCAGATTATGTATTGACATGGAGAAGAGGTCTTACGAAAACAGCAAAGAATCGCCTGAAACTGGTCTCTGTACATGAGTCGCACCATGGGTGGACCATCTCACTGCTTGTCAGAGATAGTGCTAGCTCGTTTACAGGACGTACCATGGAACAGCTCCTGTGCTGGTCCAACCTGATCGGACTTGCGCCAAGAGATCTTTCAGAGCGCGAGCGCTAGCTTCTGTTACTCCCTACGCGTCAGCATACATCGCATCTCGACATATCACGACATACTCGGTGGTTCAGCGCTCTCTCGACCTGTACAGGCTCCATGATTCCAGAATTCCGTAACGTGCGATTGGCCATAACTGCATGTTCCGGTACCTTCGACGCTTGCAGGATCCTATCAGGTCAGAGGTAGTCCGCGATGAACGGGAAAGGAAACATACCAAGCATTATACTCCCTCGGTATAGTCTCTGGGCTTACGAGCCAGGCGTACATAATCTGTCCGCAGCACAGACCAAAGACAAGTAGATCACCATGCGGGACATGTACCCCAAACTTCGGTGCGTAGAGGTTATAAGACCCCTGCAGACCTCGGACAAACATCCTACTTGATTAGCCTTTGACTCCATATGGACAATGTGACATACTGCTGAGCCACACCTGTACGCCTACTCTTCGTTTCCCATAGTAATCCCAAACTGCCAACGGCGCCCGCTACAGCTGCTTGCCAGCGCCTTTCACCTTCTGGGCCTTCTCGCTCTGGTGGGCCGAATGTAGGTTTATTGAACAGTCCAGCTCGTATACGACGGCGGAAGTAGGATAGCGGCGGGGCTAGTCTGAGGAGGTGTAGTGTCAAAGTATTTAGGAAAGTAAAAGTTCCTTCACTGTTAGCCTCAATTCGGCTGCTAAGAAGGGAGACTCACCGATCATTGCACCGAAACGAAGAGGGACCTCGCCAAAGATAGCATGTCGGATCAGAGCGAATCGAAGACGACTCTTACGCCATGTTCGAAACAGCATGAGGAGAACATCCACACCCGCCCTGGTCGAGAATGCAAGTATAAAAGAGCCTATCAGGTCAGCTGAGTGCCCCATCAGTAGGGATGACTCACGGAGAGCCCTCTTGAGCGCCAAGATCACTGCTCGCTCTCCATCACGAGGGAATAGGCGGCGCTCATCCTCGCTCCTCCATACTAGTTCTTTTCCTGCTCTTGAGACTTCCTTCAATAACCTCTCTCGCTCTCCAGAGGGATTTTGCGATAAGATTAAGAGATGGTCGAGATTGGCCATCGATAATGTCCTACGTATCTGGTCCGCACTGTTATCAGCATATAGTCCATGGCGAATTTCGAAGCTTGAGCTCGGGTGTAACGCACGTTTCGGACAGATTCGGTGTTCCAGGATCGCTTTTGAGATAATCCGCCTGATCCCTAGCTATCCCTTTTCCTTTGGCCAGTCTCCTCCCATGTCCCTCTTCTGCATCATCCAGATCCCCAGCCAGCGAGTGCATTTCTACTCCTTGTTCATTTGCTACGGGAGTGAACCTGAGTCGTTTCTTCTCCCTCGAACCTCTGCTCGAACTCGAACCAGCCGACATTGCCGATGTTGTCCGTCTTAGCGCGAGTGGGTCTTCCATCGGCACTTGACTCTGCACGGTGGCTGTATCATCGTTTGATAATGTAGGTGAGGGATTATCTGAGGTCAAATCTCCTGCCGGCGGTAAGGGCGGAGCGGTCCTCGAGCGCTGAGGCGGGGATACATCCACTTTGACCGGTGATCCAGGCGAGCTCGGTTCTGAGTATTCGGCCAGTGGAGATGCGTAAGCTGAAGGAGGAGTGGACGTTCCAGGATTGTCTGTATGATCAATCTGTCCTTTATCGGACATTGTGTATGGCTGAGATAGTACTTCGGGCGGTGTGTGTGCTGGCTAACCCGAAATGCACAGATAGAGTAGTGAGTTACTCACCTCCACATGGTTGCCCCACAAGTCTGAGCGGTAAATGTTTAACCGGGCTGGAATCAATAAAGCCACGTCAGATTCCTACCCCTTACGCGCCCCTGACGCGCTCTGTTTTCCCTCGTTTCAAAAGAAAGCAGAGTAAAGCAGAGTTAGAGCCAAGTAAAGTATTGGTTGGTGACGCACAGCCTTAAATCAAACAACCAACCTTCATCATCTTCATTCCTTTTCATAGTACACAGCAATAGTCTTGACAGAGTCAAGCGTCCTTATTCATTACATAAATATCATAGACAACAACTTATCACCTCACGGACCCATCCAATAACACCTAATCCCCAAACCCTAATCTACCCGTAAGTACAATTCCCACCCGCCCCTGTTTGAGCCACGTTCAATTGATCGCAATCATAAGACTCTGGCTGACGCTAGATCTTTCTCATCAAACATCAAATATCGCACGCAATCTCTCCCTCTTTCCCTCACTCAACAAACATCACACTCTTCAACCCTCCTTTGGTTATCTTTCAATTACCGCTCAACAGCTTTCAACACTTGAAGTCTTTCATTCAATCATCCCTATCGTATATACATCATGTGTGGTAAGTCAAAACTGATACGACCTTCAAAAGACGCCCCACTGACAACCAGGAATCTTTGGTTACTGCTCCTACCTTGTTGAGAAGGACCGCGCCTACGTCTGCGAGGTCCTCTGCAATGGTCTCGCCCGACTCGAATACCGAGGATACGATTCTGCCGGTATGTCAATCTCCTCTTACTGTGACGTGGCTGATGTACAGGTATCGGAATCGATGGTGACTCGCCAGACTCGCCTTTCATTCTTTTCAAGGAAGTCGGCAAAGTCGCTGCCCTCCGTAAACACATCGCTGAAGGTCTCCCAACTCCCCTTCCTACCCAGAACGGTGATGTCGCCAGGGTCGACATGAAGAAGGTGTTCCTCAGCCAGACATCCATGGCTCACACTCGATGGGCTACCCACGGTGTTCCCAACCCCCTCAACTGTCACCCTCACGTCAGCGACGCCAGGACCGAATTCAGTCTGGTTCACAGTGAGTATTCAGTCATGTGTGTTTGGTGTCAGTGCTGACGAGACAGACGGTATCATCACCAACTGTAAGTAACGCGTAAATTACGCGGTGCAAGTGCTGACTATATAGACAAGGAACTCAAGTTCGTCCTCGTCAAGCGAGGATACCACTTCCACACCGAGACCGATACTGAGGTCGTCGCCGTCCTTTGTAAATACGTTTGGGACAGCCAGCCACACAAGCGACTCAACTTTACCGAACTCATCAAGGCCGTCGTCAAGGAGCTCGTACGTCTACGATAAAATACAAAGCTGACATTCAGGAAGGATCCTTCGCCTTCGTCTTCAAGTCGACTCACTTCCCCGATGAGATTGTCGCTACCCGACGAGGATCTCCTCTGTTGATCGGTGTCAAGACCGACAGGAAGCTCAAGGTCGACTTTGTGGATGTCGAGCTACACAACGACGAGCAGAGGGGTGAGCCAATCAGCGCGATGTAGAGCTAATCGATAGTCGAGGAACAACAGGTCCCAAGTGGTCTATTGACCGTCCCTACCGGTAACGCTGCCAGCCAGACCCCCGCCGGACCCAAGCTCCGACGATCCCAGTCGCGTGCCTTCATGTCTGAGGACGGCATGCCCCAGCCCATTGAATTCTTTGTCGCATCGGATGCCAGTGCCGTCATTGAACACACCAAGCGAGTCTTGTACCTTGAGGACGACGATATCGCCCACATCGCCGAAGGAGGTATGTCGTCTGTTTCAGTTGTAAAGCCCGCACTGATAGCCAGAATTCCACATCCACCGACTTCGACGAAACGACGGTCTATCATCCGTCCGAGCCATCGAGCACCTCGAGATCGAGCTCGCCGAGATTATGAAGGGAGAATACGCTCATTTCATGCAGAAGGAAATCTATGAGCAGCCCGAATCCGTCGTCAACACCATGCGAGGACGAGTCAACTTTGATACCCGTACCGTCATGCTCGGTGGTCTCAAGGCATATCTTCCCGTCATTAGGCGATGTCGACGACTACTATTCGTCGCTTGTGGTACTTCTTACCACTCCTGTATCGCTGTTCGACCCGTCTTCGAGGAATTGACGGACATCCCCGTCGCCGTCGAGCTCGCCTCTGATTTCCTTGACCGAAGGACACCGGTCTTCAGGGATGATGTCGCCATTTTCGTCTCTCAGTCTGGTGAGACTGCCGATACCATTTTGGCCATGAGGTACTGCTTGGAGAGGGGAGCTTTGGCTCTCGGTGTCGTCAACTCTGTCGGCGTAGGTCCCGCTTTCTGTATGGTGGGACATTGCTAATTCTCAGTCCACCTTGTCTCGAGAGACCCACAGTGGTGTCCACATCAATGTAAGCTTAAACGGACGATCATCTGCACGTGAGCTGACGTACAGGCTGGTCCCGAGATCGGTGTCGCTTCCACCAAGGCCTATACTTCCCAATACGTCGCTCTCGTCATGATTGCCGTTCAGCTATGTGACGACTCTATCCTCAAGACTGCCCGACGACAGCAGATTATCGATGGATTGCACGATATTCCCGCTCAGATCCAGAAGGTCTTGGCTATGGACAAGGCATTGCAGACTCTGGCCAAGGATTTGCTTTCCGACCAAAAGAGTTTGCTCATCATGGGTCGAGGTTACCAGTGTAGGTCCTATCTCTTGATCCTGGATGTGGCTGATGAGCAGACGCTACTTGTTTGGAGGGTGCTTTGAAGATCAAGGAGGTCTCGTACATGCACAGTGAGGGTGTGAGTCGAGCTCGTCAAGACGTATAAGCTGAACTGATTCTCCAGATCCTCGCTGGTGAGCTCAAGCACGGACCTCTCGCGCTTGTCGATGAGAACATGCCTGTCATCTTCATCATGACTCGAGACTCGCTCTACCCCAAGGTCCAATCTGCGCTTGCTCAGGTCACCGCTCGAAAGGGTCAACCCAGTAGGCAGCTCTTCTTACCGAGAAGGATAGTCCGCTGACCACTTAGTCATCATCTGTAACGAGGACGATGACTCTGTTCCCAATGGAGCCAAGGTCATTCGAGTACCCAAGACTGTCGACTGCTTGCAGGGTCTGATCAACGTCATTCCCCTCCAGTTGCTTTCTTACCGTATGTTCCTCTTCTGACCTTGCCATGCAAATGCTGATAACAGACCTCGCCATCATGAACGGTGTCGACGTTGATTTCCCTCGAAACCTCGCAAAGTCTGTGACTACCGAGTAGGCTCCGGAATCTGTGGCTGTTAATAGATGGACTGGTGACATGATAGCATTTGACAGATTGTTATGTACATAATGACTTTTGCGTACTGGTGTGGCATGCAACGACAGTGATTCCGAGCATGTCGAAGTGTGATGCATTTCTACAAATGGCTAGCCCATGCGAGCGGCCTTGAAACGCGAGACCTTCTTTGGTGGGTCTGCTACTTCCTTCTGCACTGCGGGAGAACTAATACTCTTTTCCTTCACGGCGCTCTGTACCGGTGTAGCCCCAGCGCTTTCAATTGTTGGAGGCATGCCGATAGCTTCGTCCCCTCTTCTCTTTTCCTGTACCTTCGGTACAGCTGGCCCACCTTTGCCAAGTAGCGCAGACTTGATCTCTTCCCTGTTCCTCTCCAGCTTAACATCCCTTCCTTCATCTTCATCACTCCACCCGTCCTCCCCTGGCGCCAATACAAGCTTCCCATTATCCAACTTGCCAACCCTCACAAACCTCCTCAAATCATCAGGCGTGGGGTTGACAATACTAGGCATCCCACCTTCGTTCAACATTGATATCTGAGGTATACCGAGCATCACCCCTCCTTCCTCCCCTTCAGACCCATATCCATCAACATACGATTCATCGTATCCTTCTGGATTATCTTCGGATGATCGTGTAGATCGGGCATTTTGTTGGCCAAGCAGGGAATACGCTCGATTTTGATGATACGCCAAAGCTACTTCTCGAGCTAGTAAAGCATCGTCCAAGTCGTATTCGTCGTCATCATCGTCTGCGTAGAAACTATCGTCGTCATCCTCGTCGACCTCTCCATCGTC
>Ga0265780_10002566_pt1 | contig 24469 bp, 12 predicted proteins | sample P1T30metagenome_FD_192432 | JGI IMG/M metagenome (GOLD analysis project Ga0265780, IMG submission 192432) | Plant litter microbial communities from East Loma Ridge, Irvine, California - P1 T30 | ecosystem: Environmental > Terrestrial > Plant litter > Unclassified | place: USA: California... | reverse complement strand
TTCGGCTCTACTTGTCTCAGGTTATGTACACCTCCGTAGCACCCTCACGTAGCAAATTAAGAACAAGTCAACCAACATCGTACAGAATGCATTCGTAGCTATCGTCATTTCCTTTCACTAGTGAGCCTTCCAACAAAAGGCTTCTTCCCTGCCTTTAAGAACGCGCTTTTTTAATGTGTTTATAGAGGAGAACTACTGCAAGGCTTTTAAGGCGTTAGGGATAGTCCCCATTAACGCGCAGGTTGTATTAGATTGCCTTAAAGTGCGGCTGCGTACCCTACTAGAGCCCCTCCTCCTAGAAACGCTGTAGCAGTTAAAGATTCTAAGCAATACTTATAAAATTAGATCTTAGTTAAAGCTTATACGCAAGGCCTTTACTTAGTTGCTAGTTATAGCCTAGGCTAGCTTCTCTTAGCTTATAAAACGTAGAGAGCTAATACTGCACTAAAACGCGCTTCTTGCTGCCTGCAACAGGGAGCTTAAAGAGTAATTAGTAGAGATAACTAAGCGAAAATCGCGTAAGCGCAAGCAGATTTAGCAGGGTAGTACTATAGAGTATAGGACTGCAGCAGCGCAGGTAGCTGCTAAGGCGTCTGCAGCGCCTTAGCAATCTAAGAAGGCTTATAGTAGTAGTAATTAAGAACTAGCCTAACTAGCTTAACAGCGCTGTAGGAACTACGGTAAGATAGGGCATAACGCGCGAACATGCTAGAAAGATACTTAGATGTCTTCTAAATTAGATGCAAGCATAACGTACGTAGGCTCCTTATTTAATAGCAACGAAATTCAAGAGGCGTAGTATAAGTTAGTTATGCTAAGGAAAAATAACCCACGCAGTAATGTAACCCACGCGCTAATAGAATACATTATCTAATATAAGCATAATATACGTAGGCTCCTTATTTAATAGTGATAAAATTAAAGAGGCGTAACGTAACATAGTGCTACTAAGTATTTTTAACTAGCTTAGTAATATAACTAGCTTGTAATAGTGTATAGTGTGAGTCAATTATTCTAGTTAGCTATTTTATATATATAATTATTTACAATCTATAGTAAGTAGGTAGTAGATTAAAGCGGGTAAACGTTTATTTTTTTTAGCGTTATTTTAGTGTGTCGGGCTTTTTTGCACCCGCGTGACAAGTAGCGAAGAATGCATGCGGATATGCGCTATGCGACTGTGCCATCCGCAGACTCAGCAAGATACCCAGAGACATCGCTTGTCTCAAAACGCCACAATCCCTCGGACCCTAATCGCTGGCTGATCTTGACTTTGACGTCGGACGAGGGATGTCTGCGAAGGTCAGCTTAATGAACGGCAGAAGAAGGGAAAAGAATGTCTCACGTGATAGCTGCGCTCATGTCCATGTCATTCCACCCCAGCGTCGGCCATACACCCTTGTCCACTGGAACGATATCAAACCTCAGGATCATCATGGCTGTTAGCGACAGCAACTCCGTTGTCACAAAATGTCGCCCTGGGCACAATGTCTGACCGCCGCCAAAAGCTCGGAACGCACCGGGCGCGGTCTGGCTCTTCATCTGAGCCTGCTCGCCTGAGAGCACTCCACCGCTTCCAGCTTTTACCTTCCTGGCGTGTTCCATCCCCAAGTGACGGTAGGCGTTGAAAGATGCTGCATCAGGGCCCCAAACTCGCTGGTCGTTGTGGATGACGATGGCAGGCATTTGTACGACATTACCCTTCTTGAGCAGGTATTTGTTCTCCAGGACCGTGTCGGCGGTGACTTCTCGGAAGGATGAGCCGTCGGCGTGGTGGCGCAAAACTTCCATCCATGTCGAGTTGAGGAGCGGACAGGATGCCTTGAGATCTTTGACTCCGATCGTGCGGGTACGCACGCCGCTTGTGTCTCTGCCTTCATGGACAATAGCGGCTATCTCAGTACGTAACTCTGCCAGAAGGACTGGCTGCTTGTAGATGTAGTAGAGCATCCAGAACGCAGACGGAAGGGTGTTCACGAGCATGGCGATGACGGTCGCCAGCTCGAAGCGAGCCATGTCCTCGTAGCTGAGACCGTACTTCGCCGTATATGTGTGAATGCCCCGTACGAGATGGCCCGCTGAGTGATGGCCTCCAGCGGCAAAGTACTTTTTCAGCGCTTGGATTGTGTCCTCACGGCCCTTGTAGGCTTTCGGACATATGATGGTAGGCATGATACCAGCAAAGACTGTATCAAATCAATATTGAGCATAGAACATTGGTGCAGACATTGCTTACCCATCATCATGTTCTCTTCAAAATTCCTTTTGAGCTGTCAGCGGACACTTTGCAAGAGCGACACGGTTCAGGGCTCACCAAAAAGCTTCACCAATATTGGGATCGGCAAAGGGATTACTAGGCCCATACGACGCAGCAGTTACGATCTTAGTCAGTTCTGTCCGCAGCCAGTCCAGCAGTCCGATCTGGAAAGGCTCATGTGATGTATGCTGTTGCAAATCACCAAAGCTGGTGGTCACGCCGGCAATCATCTGTCGATTCAGCTCATTCAGTCCCTCGCCAGGATTCAAAGCAACATGGGATGCGTTCACAGCTTCATGCCACAAGCCCCACTGCCCTCGAGACAGGTCAACGTTGTCCTGAGCCATTGCTTCAGCCTCAGCGCTGACGCCAAAAAGCCTTCGATGGTTCTTTGTAGCGAATGGACCAAATAGGAGGGTCTTGGAGTTGCGCATGACGGCGGTGATGAGCTCAGGGGTGTTCACTACGTAAAGCTTCCCAGCCGGCATGGGTAAGCTGTAGACGGGCATCGTTGATCGCTTGCTGTACGCTGTTAGGTAAAGAAGCATGCCTTTTATCTTGGAGGCGTACCGTAATCTCAGCATGTACTGTGTCCGATGCTGCATGATTCCGAATAGATGACCAAACCATGGTATCCTAGATGGCAACAGCGGCGGCTCTTTCTCATCGTGTGAAACTCCATAGAAGTGATCAAGAGCTGCATACACCGCAGCAAGAATGACAAAAGCCACGAGAAGGATAGCCGATATAGCCATAGCGAGAGCGTATCTTCGGATCTCTGCCTCAGCGATACTACCTAGGTGTTCAGAAGTATGGATTCGATTGCTTTATCATGGGAATCTGCCCCTCCGCACGATTAGCATGCAACTTCAGCGGCCTAAACGGTGCCCGCGGGTCGCGCTAGACTTGCGGGCGCTTGCATGTCTCAGCCTCAAAAGCACCATCCACCAACTCGGTAACCGACATGTGTTGGTTTTCAGCACTTGGCAGACATGTAAGGCGCCCTAGATCAGATCTGTCGATCGATCATGACTAGCGTTGAACTCCATCGTGCATCGGGACGGGACGCGCGCAATCCGCGACGCCAGCCGCTTTCACTAGCCCGATGCGGTAACTTTATATCAATGTCAGCGCCGTTTAACAGGAGTAATTTTAGGTAGGTCGCATGGCTAGTGCGCCGGTGAGGCTAAGAAACGTGGCTATTGCACGTGTCAGCTTATGGTTCTGACATCTATGACGATATGAACCTGCAGTGGAATCAAGTGAGAACAACGTGCTTGGTCAAGAGTTACCTTATCGCATTGCTCGTTGCTGAGCAGACGCAGGTTGGTACCAGCTCCTGCACTACAAGGTTGGCAGTGACAACCAGGTCTCCTCCCAGTGTCCAACGGGGTGGACCGCGTGGCTGTCGTGGTGTTGGTGGAGTCAACGACCTGGGAGTCAGGTCGAACCGTGGATCTGTACGAGAAGATTGCGGTTGAGCATGGCGTTTTCTGTTGACAATCGACGATGAGGATGGTCAGCTCCAGGGCAGTTCCAAGACATCAGATGTCGCCCGAGCGAAGTCCAGTGACTTCGGGGCTTTATGCGAGTGCTGAAGGATAAGGCAGAAATTTGTATAAGTTTGCCATGGAAGACAGAAGTATTCAATCAGTAGGTGCAGCTTCTTTTCAACCATGGAGTACTTCTATGAGCCTCTCGTTTGCGGGATTGATGCCGCTGCTGCGCCATACGCCCTTGGAAACTTCACAGCTTTGCATGTGGGTGTGAAAGACTCACAGCATGCTGTCCTACCTGTCCTTCCTCCTGTTTCTTCCCTTCCGTCGGGTCTTGTACCACGTCTCTTACAGGGTCTAACGCACCCTCTCTTTCTCATCGCCCTTCCGTTTATCTTGACACACTTGGTGTCTACCTTTGCCTTCAGTGCCGCACAATCGAGCAAGAGGGCCGGCAGAAAAGCACCACTGGTACCTTACACCATCCCCATCGTCGGCCATGCTATGCATTTCGCCATCAGTGTCGGGGGCCTCATCCAGGACAACATGTGAGTAGGGCCTGAGACTGTTGAGTACGACCAGTCACTGACGCCTCACACAGCCATCGCACCAACGCCTCCAGCCGCTACAGTCCCATTCGCTTCCGTGGTATGGGACTTGAGCTTTCCTTTGTATCTGGGCCACAGAGTGTTTCAGCCCTCTTTCGACAGTCGCGCAAGTTTTCGGCCAAGGCTAGTGTCGTGATTGCCATTGACCGCCTATTTGGTACACCCAAACATCTAGTGTCGTCCTTCTACGACCACGGTACGTAATTAGCATGTATGAATTGTATCTGAGATAGGCACTGACTTCGTACCTTTACCTTAAGACAACACTGGCTATGATTTGCGCCCTGCGCCAAAATGCCGCCCAGTCGAACCACACCTACGCATTCACCACACAGTGCACACGCAAGTCATCAAGTACCTCTCCGGCTCAGGTCTGAAGCCCATGATGCAGCGTCTCATGGGAAATATTGGCAAGACCATGCATGAAAGCGGTATTGGCGGCGAATGGCTTGAGATGGACGATCTATTCGAGTTCTGCCGCTTCAAGCTACTTCACGCCTCCATAAACTCAATGTTCGGTGAATACCTCACGCAGCTCCACCCCGACTTCGTCGCCGATTACTGGGCCTTCGACGCCTGCACTACTACGCTCGTCAAGGGCTTTCCCAGATGGATGGTCCCGGAGTCGTGGCGCGCCCGCCGCAAGTGTCTCGACAGCCTTAAACACTGGAAAGCTTATGTCGATAAACTCGCAAAGGCAGACGGTGGCCGTGAGTACGACGGCGTCGATCCATTCTTTGGGTCTCAGTTCATTCGCCAGCGCCACGAAGCTTTTGGCAAGATGGAGCCGATGAACGCGGACTCTATGGCGGCTGAGGACCTCGCCATCATGTGGGCTTCGAATTCCAATGCAATCCCTGCTGCCTTCTGGCTCTTATATGAGATTTTCCGGGACCCGCAGCTGCTCGAAAGGGTTCGTAAGGAGGTCGATGCTACACGCCTGCCATCCGACGACCCAAATGCGCCGCCGAGATTCGACCTCGAGGCTTTGACTAAGGCAACGCTTCTGCAATCTGTTTACGCCGAGACACTGCGCATCAACACCGCCATTCTTGTTGCGCGCATGCCTGAGCACGAAGACTTTCGACTGGGTGACCATGTCTTTGAGAAAGACAAGCTCATGGTCGCAGCCTCTTACGTAGCCCACCATGACACCAATGTCTGGAACCAAGGCACACCAGAAGATCCTCATCCTCTCAGCGAGTTCTGGGCCGAGCGATTCTTGATCCAGCCTGGTAACACGCGCAGCGGTCCCTTGAACCCATCGGCCAAGAACAAGGATGTACTACCGCGCGGAGAGGCAGAGCTCGCAGGCGGCGCGCTTGAGACTACGGCGCATGCTGATACTGCGAAGTTCTCTATCGATGGGCTATCAGGAGCGTTCGTTCCATACGGTGGAGGTCAGAGTCTGTGCCCGGGCCGGCACTACGCGAAGCAGGAAATGCTCATGACATTTGCCATTTTAGCGACGTCCTTTGATGTCGAGATCTTGCATGGACCAGGTGAGGCCACGAAGCTGGACATGAAGTATTTCGGACTGGGGGTGTTGCCACCTAGGACTGCGACACCGTGTAGGATCCGTCGGCGAAACATTAGGCGTGATTCAGCGGTGGCCTAGATGTTTGCGGGCGCGAGTGGGAGAACATTGTAGGCGTCAGGAGTGTATACAGTTGCCTTTTTTCCTGTTCGTACATCTGTTCCTCATATAGATATCGAGAGGTAGACGAATGGAGTTGGATTGACTGATACCATGCCGAAAGTCTAAGTTCGTCACTATCGTGAGGGAGCTGCACAGCCTGACCAACAGCCCGCTGTAACTACGCTCAACACCCTCAGTAAGCCTTACATAATAGGCCGATCAGGACCTGTACAGTAGTCGTAAGTGCGACTTCTGTGGTGACGTACTGCAATACTACGGGTGGCGTTAAAGATGCGTTTGATTCACATGCGTCAACGTCTCAAGGCGTTTTAAGCCAATAAGACCAGTGTGTGGCCTGTGCCTCCGGACTTCGGCTATTGCCATTCGTCCCCTTCTCCCTTCGCTGCTCCGTAAGCATAGAAAACGATATCAAGCAGTAAATTATGGGAGTGGTGTGACAGTACAGTAGTACGGGCTGATAAACACGCTAAAACTCTATGACATGAATTTATGAAAAACTTGTATCGACCATGGTATCTGCCGAAGACCAGTCCCACAAGAAATTCATTTGCTGGCTTCCTGCCAGCCAGTCGTCGAACAGTTCCGACGGCAGAATAGTGAGATTGGGATCAAACGCCTGAGTGGTATCAAATCCATTGCTCGCTGCATGCACACTTTTGGGGGTATCGCATGCGCTTGGCAAGGGATGTTGACTGGTGTCCCCCTTCGAAGTGGGCCAGGAGACTGCGTTGTTCGTTCCATCTTGCGCCATTTCCACATCGAATCCTCTAGTCGAGGCTCGAACGTAATGCTCAGCCAGGACGCAAAAGGCGTTGCACAGCTGGCGAAATCTGCTCATTGATTCAGGTGACCTCAGTACTAGGAGGTCGAGTGAGTCAACGAAGCTTCGCAGTAATTGGAGATCATCCGTGTCTAGGCTGATGACGATGTGCGAGAAGAGAACGATGAAAGGCGTAAACGGACAATTGAGCATAGTCCAGCTGACGTAGTCACTAGCACTACCCTCCTGCCCTCCTTGAGAGCTTGCCACTACTTCCAAATGCCCCCGGATGGTTGAACGTGCGGCGTCGAGGCATGCGTCATTGATGGAGAAGGACGGATCCGACTGCGTGGGTAGCACAGCTCGATAGGTCAATGTCAAGAGACACCCGAGAACGACCTCATTCGACTTGACAAGGTAAGACATGTACTGTCGACGGTAGACTGTGAGTGAAGGTATGCTAGAGTTCTCGAGCGCCGCTGCTGTTAATTTGGCCGCAATGTCCTGAGCGGTCGCATCTCGCTGTTGAGGTGACTGTGAGAATGATCCAGGGCTGTAAAGTTTCTCGTATACCAGCCCGTGCAGGGTGCCAATTTCCACCAGCACGCGGAACCATAGATTCCATGCCTGCAACGTGGGATCCTCGGAATCGCGTGGAAGGTCGACTGTGACATCGAAGTCTTGGATTGCTGAAGCGCGCCCGAACCTTAGGGAAAGACACTTGTCCATATAGTAGATAATCCAGAAGAGGATCACCTGCGAGCGCGTCTTTTCCGCACCGTGAGGGGACGAACGATGCCAGCCGAGGTTTTGACATAGCCTTGCGGCCAAGGTGTTACATGCCCAAGCCAGGGCGAAGTCGTCCGTCTGTATGGCATGACCTGCGCCAAACACTAAGGCCAAGACAGTCTCAAAGTTGGAAGCTGAGAAGGCTCTATGTTGGCCTAGGCACAGCTCGAAGTTGGATGCAAAGATGCCGACATGTGCCCACAAGGGAGAGTCGTATGGGGTTTTGGTACCCGAGAGATGTTCGACAAAGACGTAGTGGAGGCAGCCATAGACCAGCGTCCTGAGAGCAAGTGAGCAAGCCTGTGGTTGGCTATAGACCTGCTCGCACATGCCGATCAACTTCTCAGGTGCGAAGAATGGAGACCAGATCAAGAAGAAGAGCGCGTCGGCGGCTCGAGCGGCCCGTAACACATCTAGTACGCCTTCAAGTGGCGGCATGGGCTTGAAGTCGCCCTGGTGGGCGTCCAAAAAGGGCTTGCGACGCGGACGAGTGTCGCCAGATTCTGCCTGATGCTTTTGCATGGCGGCCTGCAGCTTCGTAATTGACGCAGCGACCTCAGGGTCGCTGCGAACCATGGGGCTCGATCGAAGCAGATTTTCGAGTACCTGCCGGGCATGCTGAGAGTGGGCCGTGAGAGACGTGTCACCCAAAAGGGGATTGGCACTCTTGTCATGTTTTCTCATGCGCAGGCTCTGGATGCTCGACGGCGTGGTTGACGATCGAGGAAGGTGCTGTGGACTAGGCCCTTCCCCTTCTTGATTGGCTACTAGTCCTCGCAAAAGGTCATGTGTCGCGGACAGGAGCTCCTCCATGCTACTGAGACGCTCCTCAATGGTGTCAATCTTGCGTTCATATTCGTTCGAGATCAGGACCCTCTGTCGTTGCTGCCGGGGCCTCGAGCGCGTGATCACGCACGAGATGCCGACCGTACGACAGTTCGCGCAGGGTATGGTTCGGTCGCATCGAATCTTAATGCACCACCATCAGCCTCTGTTATTGTCACGTGCAAGGTTCAGTATGTGTATGCACCTACCTTGCGCGTCCGGCAGCGGTCGCAAGCGCGTCCAATTTGCGTGTTACCCTGGGAGCCGTCGCCCTCCTCGCCGTCGGACGAAGCCATGGCACGAGATGTTGTCCGATCGATGTGAGGTCGCATATTGACTGACGACTCACGCGAGAATCAATGACGACATGCGGAATGCGCGGGCGCCGCAATGCGCCATGAGGCGTATGTATCTATCTAGCGTCGATCGTACCCGGACCAAACAAAGCGCCGCATTGAGACCTCCAACAACCACCGACCACTCACCATCGCCATGGGATTTGGCGCCTGTCTTGTCAAAACTACTTGCCGCCCTCTTGGAAAACGTACCCTCTCCTTAGGTTTTCTGAAATCCTTCAGCCTTGCTTCTCTACGATAATCGCCTTGCTTGCATTGTCGAGCCCAGCCAGACACATGTCAGCGCATGGCGAGGGCTCTCCGAAGCCTTTCGAATCTGCAGACGGCACTCCAGCGAAGAAGGAGGTCAAAGGCTTCGCAGCCTATCGCGTAAGACTACTCCCCATCATGTCCCCTACAGATCGCAATTAACACGCAGATTCAGCGAGTCTTCACATATGCCGATGGCCAGAGTAAACTGCTCTTTCTCCTTGCCACGGCTTGCCTCCTTGCTTGTGGCACGGCTCTGCCTATTCTCAACATCATATTTGGCGACTTTGTCAACCAGTTCAATGGCTACGCCACAGGAAAGCTCTCGGAGAGCGAATTCCAGCGCCAGGTCTCTGACACTGCCTTGAAACTGGTCTACATCTTCATCGCAAAGCTGGTTCTCTTCTACATTGGCATCATGGCCATCTCGGTCGCGTCTCTGCGGACGTCGCGCGCTCTCCGCTGCGCATATGTCGAGCAGACGCTTCGCCAGGAGATTGCCTACTTCGACCAGGCTGAGCTTGCATCCATCGCCGTGGAAGTCACTAACAGCGGTGATTTGGTCGCTCAAGGTACCGCTGACAAGCTTGGTGTCACACTACAGGCGCTGTCGACTTTCGTGACCGCCTTCATCATCGCGCTTGTCACGCAATGGAAGCTGTCTCTTATCACCATGTGCATCGTCCCCGCCATCGTCGTCACTTCAGGAACTTGTATCACCATTGATGCGAAGCAAGAGACTAAAGTCATGCGTCACTATTCAGCTGCCGGAAATCTGGCCACCGAGACCCTTTCAAACATTCGCATGGTCCACGCCTACTGGGGACAACCCAAAGTACTGAAAAAGTACGAAGGCATGCTGGACAAGGCAGAGAAAGAAGGCATGAAGAAATCGCTCAACTACGGCGTGCTATTCTCCATGCAGTACTTTTGCGTGTTAGCCGGCTATGCGCTGGCCTTCTGGCAAGGCATTCGCATGTACTCTAGTGGCGAGATTACCGAGCCTGGCGACATCATCACCGTCATATTTGCAGTTCTCGTGGCTGCAACCTCCATCACCCAAGTCGCTCCCCAGATCGCAACGGTTGCCAAGTCATGCGCAGCCGCCGAGAAACTGTTCAGCGTGATCGACCGAGAATCGCAGCTTGATCCATTCGTAGATACCGGCGTGCAGATCCCCAAAGAAAAGCTTGAAGGCCACGTTCGGTTCGAGAATATCGATTTCGCCTACCCCTCTCGGCCTGACACGCAGATTCTGGATGGATTGACAATTGACTTTCCAGCCAACAAGACCACCGCTCTTGTCGGAGCAAGTGGTTCTGGCAAGAGTACTATTGTTGGACTGCTCGAGCGATGGTATACTCCGCAAAACGGCCAAATAACTCTCGACGGAAAAGATGTTGCGAGTCTCGACGTACAGTGGCTACGCACACGCGTCCGTTTGGTCCAGCAAGAGCCCGTTCTCTTCAACGCCTCGGTCTTCGACAACGTCTGTAACGGTATCGTGGATATAGACGACCTGTCTGAGGACGAGAAGATGCGCCGTGTAACGGATGCTTGCAAAAGCGCCAACGCTCACTCATTCATTCAGCGTCTCCCACAGGGCTATCATACCAACGTCGGCGAGAGAGCCGGTATGTTGTCTGGAGGCCAGAAGCAGCGTATTGCCATTGCTCGGAGCATTATTGCCAACCCGAAAATTCTTCTGCTTGACGAAGCAACCAGCGCTCTTGATCCGGTGGCCGAAAAGAAGGTCCAAGCCGCCCTTGACAAAGTCCGCAAGTCTCGAACGACCATCATGATTGCACACAAGTTGTCGACAGTCCGGGAGGCCGACAACATTGCTGTCATTGACAAAGGTCGGGTCGTCGAACAGGGCACCCATGAAGAGCTCATCGATGCTCGAGGCGCGTATTTCCGACTCGTCATGGCGCAGGATCTCGGATCCAAGTCTCATGACACGGGTGGCGCGAATGCCGAAGCCAACTCAGATGAAGAAGACGACTTCGTGGGCGACATCGAGGAAGAGAAAGAATCTAAGTCAGAGGTGACTTCATCCTCAACAAAACCCAATCTTGGCATAATCAGGTGTATTTTTACCTTCCTCGCTGAGCAGACGAAACTATGGCCAGGCTTCTTGCTTGTCGGCATCGCCTGCGTCATCGGAGGATTGTCGTACCCGGCGCTTGCCATCCTCATCTCACGTCTCATCAGATCACTCCAACAAAGTCCAAGCGCTCAATTGTCGCACGACGGCAATTTTTACAGCTTGATGATTTTTATAACGGCGGTCATTAACCTGATCGCCTACTTTTCGATGGGCTATGTGACCAACATCATCTCGCAGAAGTTGACCCGGCGCTACCGTAGCGAGATTTTCCACTCGGCTCTCAGTCAAGACATTGAGTTCTTCGATGAAGCAGAGAACACAACTGGAGCTATTGTTTCAAGGCTGTCTACGGCACCTACTCAGCTGCAGGAGCTGCTGGGATTTAATGTAGCCATCATCTTCATTTCTTTGGTGAATTTGGTGTCAACGTGCATCCTGGCTTTGGTCGTTGGATGGAAGCTAGCGCTCGTGGTACTCTTCGGTGCTCTTCTTCCCATCGTCATCTCCGCCTGGTTGCGCTTTGCCATGGAGCAACGTCTCGAGAAAGAGGTAACCCGCAAATTCGGCAACAGTGCAGCCGTTGCATCCGAGGCCGTCTCTGCAATCCGGACCGTTGTCTCGCTTGCCATTGAGCGACGTGTCATCGCGAACTACACGAAGTGCCTCGACAGCATCGTCTCGAGCTCTGTAAGCTCTTTCGTCTGGATCAACCTCTTCTTTGCGCTGGCTCAAGCCATTGTGTTTGCAGCGATGGCACTGACCTTCTGGTACGGCGCGCAGCTCGTGATCCGAGGCGAGTACACGTCCAACGAGTTCTTCATCATCTTCATCGCCATCTTGTTCTCCGGAGAAGCCTGTGTGCAGGTCTCTACCTTCACAACGAGTCTAAGCAATGCTCGTGCCGGCGCAAACTACATACTCTGGATTCGCAACCAGAAACCAAACATCGTCGAGCACTCCGACGCCGGCCCAGCCGATAATGAAAAGTCCGCCCAAGCTGGCGCCATTGATGCCGACTGCCTGCAATTCGCATACAAGAGCCGCCCCAACGCCAAAGTCATCGACGGCGTCGACATCGAAGTTGTGCCGGGACAATTCGCCGCCTTCGTCGGCGCGTCCGGCTGCGGTAAATCCACCATGGCCTCTCTGATCGAGCGCTTCTACGAGCGCACCGGCGGCATCATCACCTATAACGGGACCGACATCTCGGACCTCTGCCCGCGCAGATACCGCATGAATATCGCAATGGTGCAACAAGAGCCCACGCTCCTCTCCGGCACTGTTCGCGAAAACATCGCTTTCGGCCTCGAATCCGAGCCTAGTGCTGCGCAAATCGACGCTGCATGCAAACAAGCCAACGTCTACGACTTCATAAACTCGCTCCCCGATGGTCTCCTCACCTTCTGCGGGAGCGGTGGCACACAGCTATCCGGCGGCCAGCGTCAACGCATTGCGATTGCGCGGGCGCTGATCCGCGAGCCGAATGTGCTGCTGCTTGACGAGGCGACGAGTGCGCTAGACACAGAGAGCGAGAAGTTGGTACAGGCTGCAGTAGAGGAGACGAGCAGGGATAGGGGAATGACGACGATTGCAATCGCGCATCGGCTAGCGACTATCAAGAGTGCGGATGTCATCTATGTGTTTGGTGGGGGCAAAGTGATGGAGAAGGGGGGTCATGAGGAGTTGATGGAAAAAGAAGGAATGTATTATCGTATGTGCTTGAGTCAGTCGCTGGGTTGAGGATGAGGTTGTGTGGGTATGTTGGGGTATAAGTGAGCATCTTGTATACTAATGCATCTTTGGGGCATACTTCAGGAGTTAACACGTTCAAACCAGAACTTACACTAACTAATGCGTCTAAGCTTACGATAAACACACGCGATCGACATATCATATATCTTCGATCCCTGCAACTGTGCTGCGTAATCCTCACACCAATAGCACTCGGAACTCCGAGCTCCAAAGACACGAATATCACGGTTGTTGTGCCGCATGTTCTGCAACGTTGAATGGCCTACGCTAAAGGAAATCATCGTGTAGGAACAAGAATGGTCTTGCACGCTGAAACGACCATGAAAGATATTGTTCTAGTATGCGGACGACCTACGATGTGTGCGTCGCTAACAGGCTTCCAGATCACACGATCGACGGGTTTGGTCGGCTTCCACACACTAATAACAGCTCTGGAAGCTGGCTACAACGTGCGCGCGATCATACGCAAAGTTGAACAGGCAAGGAAGATCAAAACACACGTTAAGATTGCGCCGCATGCAGACAGGCTTGAATTTGCCGTGGTTCCTGTCTTGGCAGAAGACGGCGCCTTTGACAATTTCCTAGCGGACGTAGTCGCTGTATTGCACATCGCCAGTCGATTGGCTGTTGAGGTAAAATTTCTCGACGACTCCAGCAACATTTGATTGCCAATTGGAAGTTGACGGATTTTCAGACGGAGGAGTATGAGCGTGACATGGTCAACCCGGCTATCAACTTTATTATCTCACTTCTTCACTCGGCGCTCAAAGTACCAACAATCCGCCTCATTATTATCACGTCTTCGCTCGTCACTCTCATGCCTTGGGAATGGCTCTTCAAGCCCGACGACCGAGTTTGGACAGCGAACAACCTCAACATCAATCCAAGCCGCTCAGTCAGCAGCCCTACGGAGACATACTGGGTTTCCAAAGCTCTGACCTGTGCCGCTATGAAGGACTTTGTCGAGCAACAGAAGCCACATTTTGAGACTGTCCAGCTGCTGCCTGGCGTGATTATCGGACGAGATGAGCGCGCCACGACCGTAGCAGAATTGCATCGCGACATGCCCCAGTGTTCGTTGAGGATGGCACCTATTCTTGGAGAGACGCAGAGAAATGCCATGGCATCTGCTCCTGTGGATGTAGAGGATGTAGCGAGAGCGCATATTGATGCGATCAAGGACTCGGTGCCTGGAAATACAGATTACGTCCTGACTACCGGACCCACAGCGGAAATTGTGTGGGATGATATGTTCGGATTTGCTAACAAGTATTTCACTGAAAAGGTGGAAGGAAAGGGATGCCCCTCAATGGAACATTGCCGACGATGAAATGGTTGGTGGATACGACAGAAACGGAGAAGGCATATGATTGGCAGTTCAAGATCTTTGAGAGAACGATGAAGAAAATGATTGGACAATATATTAAGCTGCTATAGACTCAAAATAGCAACCCTGATTGTACAATCTTCACAACTATAGCTTACTCTTGATACTTCTTCCACTCTGACTTACAAGCACATCCTCTACCTTCGCAAACTGCTCGTAGAACTTCAAGCTCTCCGGATTAGCCAAAGTACCACTCGGTTTGATGATCTTGCCCGACACGATCTGTTTGACTGGCAGCTCGACCTTCTTGAGATTGACCGTAGTCTGCACTTCGTTAGCTGACCGCCAAATCAGCAAATTGATTGTACTTCCCGGAATATCCCACGTCTGGAACACATAGCGCGGCACGTGCCGTCTACTCCTCTCCTCAGATATCTTCATTTTAATCTTCTCTACCAGCGTCGGCGTGTACTGGTGGCCCTCATTCATTTTCAAGAAAAGCATAACACTCTCGTCATCGTCCTCTGGTCGCCGTTGTCCTACGCATATACTATCGGCAACCTCGGGAAAGTGCGTCTCGATGACAGAGTAAATGTCCGCACTGCCAAAGCGCACGCCGCTGGGATTTAGCACGCCGTCTGCGCGACCAAGGAACAGGATCTGGCCAGTCGTGGGGTGTATCTGGATGAAGTCGCCGTGTGTCCATACGTAGGGGAAGCGTGTGTAGTACGCATTCTGGTATCGCTCGCCAGTCGAATCACCCCAGAAGAAGACGGGTTGGTTGGGAAAGCTGGCTGTCGCAACGAGCTCGCCTGGTTCGCCAAGTGGCACGGCGCACCCGGGACTCGATTCTATGAGACTGTCATACACTTCGATTTTGGTCCCTAGCACCGGACCCTGACATCCGCCAACGTAGACAGGTTCCAGCGGATTTTCAATACCGAAGCAACCGGCAAGATCCGTGCCGCCAGAGATGTTGCGTAATTGAACTGTTGAAGGAAATCCTACGTCGTAGAACCATTCAAATTGAGCTTCGGTAAGCACCATGCCAGTCGTGCAGACTGATCGGAGTGACGAGAGATCAAAAAGCTTCTTGGGCACAATGTCACGCTTCTGAAGCTCGTGCAAAAATCGGGGCGAAGTGCCAAAGTCGCTGACTTTCTGCTCTTGCAAGATGGAGAGGAAGGTTTGCGGATTTGGTTGGAATGGAGAGCCGTCGTAGAGAATAGAGCGCGAGCCGAAGAGACACGACTGCACGGAGACGAGATACATGATCCAGCCGGTCTTCATGTTGTCAGCCATCACGTTCGGCAATGCTTTTCGATAGAGATATTGCCACTCACCGTAGTGTACTGTAGCACAGTAGTCTCAGGTTTCATCTCGCGGTGCAAGTATCCTTCCTTGGTCACGCTGATGAGAACACCTCCAACAGAATGAACGATGCACTTTGGTATGCCGGTGGTACCACTCGAGTACACAATCACGAACGGGTCGCGGAACGCGACACGTTCGAACATTATCTGATCGCGACCATTCGCCGCCTTCAGAAATTCGTTCAGGGTGACTGTGCGGACTAGCCCATTTAGGTGCGCTGGCTTTCCGGGAAACCTGGGTTGCGTCACGATACCTTTGAATTCACTTACGTCGCTCATGCCCTCAACTATCTCCTTGATCTTTGGTCTCAGATCCAGTGTCTTCCCATTGTAAACTGTCCAGTCGTCGACGAAAACATACGCTGGCTTGATCTGCAACAGACGATCGAGTATACCTTTGGTGCCCATGTCCGTGCTACTAGAGCTGAAGAGCCCTCCTATACTCGTGATGGCCATGAAGCATATGAAAGTGTCGAAGCTTGTGCTCGCGACTACCGCAACACGGTCACCTTTCTTCAAGCCTTTCGCACGGAAGGCATTGGCAAGCAATCCTACTCGGCGACGCAACTCGCCCCATGCTAGATGTCGAACTTCAGTATTGCCTTCGCGAATCTCGGTCAAAGCAATCTTGGACTCCTCTTTGTGCTGTGTAGTCCGAGTGGAGTGATCTGACGGTGAAACCGAGTACAGAACGTTCTCTGCGAAGTTGAGATGTGTGCCTTGGAACCACTGAGGTATACTGTCCATTGGTATGGAAGTATCCACGACCTAGATCGATTAACATTGCCCACGTGACGACGTGCTCTAGTCGCGGCTGCGCCACATACCTTGTCATACTTCCCCTCGTAGATCAATCCACTCCACGCCCACATGTCCTCCCAGAAGTCGGTGCGCTTTGCGCTGACACTCCAGTCGTACAGCTCGCGAAACGTCTGCCTCTACTGTTAGCCATGTGCTAAAATATCCAAAGTTCATGGCGAGTAGACACGCTTCATGACCAGCTATGTTTCAATAGTCCGTTGAGTTATCGACTGTTTGAACGATATGCCGGAAACTTCCACAACTTGAACCCCCTGAAAATATTTCGGGACTGACCATCCCCGCCAGATTTCCGCTACAGTTGCAAGCTCGAACTTTGTACCGGACTGACTAGGCCAACCTTGATAACCTCATGACACGAGACACCCGCGTGTCTCTTGCGTGAACAAAACTGACTCTTGCGTGAGATATGTGAAGCTTACCTGCATATTCAGCCCGCGCTTTTGGTTGCATGACTGCATGAACTTCCACATAGCGGTGGATTTTGGATCTGCATGCTGCCACAACTTACGCGGTGTTGGCTGTAGGGATGTCATTGTGTCGCGCCTCGGACGATGTGGTACAACGTGATGTAGATGTTGTATGGTGGGTAATAATTTGGGTAGAGGCTGGCAGAGAGAGGACCTCGGATGTTGCCGACACCTGTTGTAACAGAGTATGACGTCGAACAATGAAGACACGCAGGAGACGACTTGCGAAGCAGCAAAATAAGCAAAGTGATAAGAAATGATACAATGCGGAACAAACACTTGCTGGAGAAGTCTCAAAAGCTGCAGTGGGACATCGTGACTTTGGAGCTCGTTCGGCTGTGGAGAGTCGTTGCGGGGAAGTGAGCCCCACGTTCGTTCCTCATTCCCCGAGCGAGGCAGGAGCTCGCTCGAGCAGCTTCATGTCGCACTTCCATGACTTTACGGATCGTGCCACGCCCCGAAGACTAGTATAAGGACCATAACTATTGTGTCAACCTCCAGGATGCACTGCACGCCAAAGTTGTTTACTCGGACAGCACGAGGAAAGCTTCTGCGGTAAGCTGTCCATACAGTCCCTCGCATCGACGTTAGCTCATGCTTACGTGCTACATACTGTAGTTTAATCATGCTCCCCAAACCATCTTACACTCACTCTTGTCTAACACCTCTCTCTCAGTGTCTTCAAACTTGCTCACATACACATAATCCGCGGCAAGACACATTAATCCCTACCAAAACGCCGGAATACCAGCTACCCCGCGTGACGGGCACAGAAGGGCTATTCAGCCGCAGGCGAGCTACGCAATCACTGTATATGAGACGTCGCGTTTTCCAACGCCACGGGTGTGCTCTTAGTCTCTACCCATGAAGGCGCGTTGTAGGTTCTCAAGTCCATTTTGTGGGATGAGCGTCGGTTCGATTACAGATTGTCTTCATACTGTGCGTTGATGAAATTTATCGATCGCGACAGAAGTTCGCATGCTTGTCAAAGTATGCTCCCGCTCCGTGATAGCGTGAATACAGATGTACGCAGCGTGGCATGTCTGACAGTTTGCGCGGCGTGGTTGTTCAAAGAGGCTCGTCAGCATGCCGTGTCACAGTACGTCGGTCCCTCAAATAATGCTCAGCTTCAGCCGTAACCGCGTGCCACGCTAGTCAGCGCCTGCACTGCACAAGATGTCAGCGCTCGTGGATCGTTGCGTGCACTCCGGAGTTGAGCCTCGGACGGGCTTTCGTTGTACTGTTTATGTACCACGATCGGAGATTCTTGACGTCGCGCGTGGTGATCATCATGTGTCAGATAGTACTGGCGGTCGGGTGAGTGTCTGCACTGCCTGCAGAAGGTAATGCTTCTATCTACGGGTTTAGACGAAAACCATCGTTTGTGTTGTCGTAAGAGATTAGATTAGATGGTGTTTTGACTTTGCGTTGCGTATGTTTGGATCTTAAACAATAGTTTATTGCATACAAGGATGCGAAGGATTGGTACGTAGAGAATGTCTGAGGAACACATGCCAGCGTCAAGCTTCGGACCCTGAAGATCGGATTGACAACACGAGCATGGCTACACAGCGGGTCCTGCATTGTGACAATGCGATCCGCGAGGAGCCGCTCGTGCTACTGTTGGGTTCGGTAACCACCAACAAGCGTGTTCTACGTGTGAGTTTCTAGTAGTTCACTGTGTTGGAAGACGCGGGAGCTCTATGTCATGTATGATTCTGAGAGTGAATTCTATCACCAAGCATGATCATTTCACCGCTAGTACGGGGTTTTCTTGTTAGAAAGGGTATTGTGGGCAATCACGATTGCAGCGGCGTCACCGGGGTTGCCACCAAGTAACGTATCATGAAGGCGGTAAACAGTACGTTCAGCTGTCGTGGGAGTCTCAGAAGCACGGAGAAAGATACTACCACCCAAGTACAGGGTGCTCGCCTGAGGGCCTGTCTTGGTGTGCAATCGTCACGACATAGGTAAGCTGACATAAAACTCGATCTCTGATCGTGAGATGTCACGATCGAGAGACCTCTTCCACAACCTGCCAATCGTCACCGTTGCAACTAGACTAGAGTGCGGCAGTTGTAAGTGGTAAAGAAGCACGGGCCCGAATTCCCCGAAAAGTGCTGCTTGATGGTAAAGATTAATCAAGATAGATTGCCGAGCAAAGAGTACCCGCTCGATTCGGCGACCAGAGCGGCCAATCAGGCAAGCATGCGGACCGCATTGAGTGAAGAGGTAGAGAAAAAGGGCCGGTGGAAGATCTGGCGAGCAGCGGCAATCTACGGTGTTATTATGCTGTTGAGTGCGTGACTAGTCGTGCCGCCACGAGAAGCATGAGTGGTGGAGCCAGAGTACGCTTGTAGAAAGTTGGTGTGCTCGACTGTAACAGATGGACAAATGGCACGGCAGCAGCATCGCCAAACCTGCAGGTGCACAGTGGCCGTGCACGCGCTGTATGCGCAGCGCAAGCAACAATGGATCTTAGCTGATAGTCTCCGAGAATAGTGTTGCGGTGCATGCTGCCATTTGCTTAGGCGGAACCACGAGCCGGGGGTTTGTTGCCTGTGCCTGTGCCTGAGCTTGACCCGGGCGGACTCGAATACGATGCATGCGACATGGCGACGATGAGCAGATGTCAGCGGCCGTGTTTCTGGCCTGATTATGCCGAATGCGAAAGACTGCGACTGCGACTCTGCGGATCGTGAGAGTGCCTGGTGGTGTTGGGGTGGTTGGTGGGTCCAGAAAAAAAAGGGTCTGCGCAAAGTGATCGTCAAGCAACTTCGGACCTGACTGACAACGCAGAATCGTGCCAGACTAGCGGCGGGTTGAGCAAAAGACGGTGACAGTTGGGGGAGAAGGTGGCATCCTGATTCGGCTGTGGCTTTCGCGTCCCCACAACGCCAGACTCGCGTAAGTCGCTGCCTATTGGCCTGCCCCTGAGCAGCGGCAGGTGCAACGGTCAGGAAGGCGGAAGGCACGAAGCTGGCAAGATGAAAGGAGGGCGATCGCAGACTGCTGCCGTCCTCTGGGGACAGACGACCTCGAGCTCTGGCAATTAATGAGTGCGGCGGAAGGCCGGGGCTGCGACCACGAGCTCGAACGACATGCTGTGCAATTCGTGGTGGGTTATCTGAAACCCCGGCCCAGCCAATCACCACGCCTTCTCACCACATTCACCCCCGAATCGTCTAGCGTGCATTGTAGGGTTGCGCGATCGTTCGCAAAGGCCACCAGGGGCCGCGCTGTTCTCTTGCAGGGCTCCCACCACCGACGGGCGGACTTGGATCAAGACTTGGAGGAGATTGCGCCCAGCCTAGCGCGCACGTACTGACACGCTGATCAGGATTGTCAACCGTGTCGCTTGTAAAACTGACACAGTGGGCTTGCGCGCAGGCCCAGAGCCAGGGCATTTAGTGCATGCAATATATACACGAGTAGCTTCCCGACCCGTAGGACTTCTCTGCCCATTATCCCGCCCCTCCAGGCTCTCTGTCCAGAAAGCCAGCCCTTCATCTACCCGTCTGCAGCCAGGTCAGACTGAGGCTGCATCCGCTCCGACAAGAACAGTGAGAACCTTGTGTGACGGGCCCTACCTGTCCCTTCCACCATCCGTAGCCTCGTCACCGTCCGATACCATTGGCGCGTAGAGCTGCACGCCCACGGTTTCATGCGCAGCACCTGCCGCCCCATCACTTATATCATTACCCCAAGCTCCCCGAGTCCTGCTGGACGGTAATCCTCCAAAGGAAACCAACACTACAGGAAATCATGGAGGACGTCACGGTGGCTTCGCAGCTCCAGCAATGGTCGTTCGAGAAGCTTGCACATACTACACGCCCAGAGAGGTCGGGATCTGATAGCTCGGCCTCGAGCCCACACCTGTGCGACGATACTGCCGAGACGCTGCGGATAGACACTACCTCTCCGGAACGACCGGCCTCGTCAAGAAAAGAGAGCGTTGTTCTCCAGGACCGGTACATGTCAAGTGAAGAGGATCTCTCCCCGGCCGACGATGGGTCCGACTCTGAATACGACTACGAGGATGCCGTGGTTCATGATGCTGCCAAAGAGTACAAGGCAAGAACAATGTCCATCTCAAGATGGGAGAAGGGCAGGAGCTGTGACATGGCCGTGATGGTGTCGTACGCATTCGTCGGCCGTCCCAAAGTCGTCCAACTCCAGGATGGCAAAGTACCGGACGAGGCACCAGTCTACCAGAAACGCTCTGCTTCGCTCGCACACTTGCCCATTACACCAATAAGTCGGCTACGAAAAGCTGACGCCGCGCAACGCATGTCAATGAGGGTCCAACCTACGAGCAGCCTCTCTTCGAAAACCACCAGCAGATCTGCGACACCACCCGTCGAACCTGAACGTCGACCATCGACTAGCCACAGCCCAATCACCCACGCTCCAAGCGCTTTCGAGCACACTGAGTCCGCAACGATGACTACCGCATTCCACACAGCCGCTTCATCTCGTGGCATTTCACCTGCCGTCGACGATATACTCTCCCGTCCATTGACAGCTGCTGCTGATGCACCCTTGATGCGGTCATCTCTCTACGTTTCGTCGCAATCTCGTACCGAGCCTTCACGAGTCCAGCCAACACGGTCGTCATCTAGGCATTCGCAATGGGCACCAACTGCGTCTGCCTCGCCAGCAACCCACGCTTTCCTCAGCTTAGATCCATACGAAACCACAAACAATCATTCAGCTTCGCCCATCATCAAGCCCGCACCACACAAGCGGCTGCGTTCCATATCGATGAAACTGGCCCTGGCCAAGATTGCCATTACACCATCAAAGAAAACTTACGACAGCCGCGTTGACGGCAAGATACCCAACACACCAATTACACCACAAACTGCTCCCATCCAGGGCAGCTCAAGCTTTACTAGCCCCGGCAAGTTGAGACGAGCCTCCACCATTCTTCGACCAAGGTCCCGCCATGGCGAGGATTCGAGAGGACCTTCACCAGAGACTGCGCCGCCGGTGCCGAGCATCCCTCAGCATCGCTCGAAGATGCAAGCCCGTGGAGCGAACGAGGTTGCACCTACGCTGATCTTGCCTCCTTGTCCCGACACAGACGATGAGCAAATCAGCACTTTCAAGAGCCGGAGACTGACGAAGCGCAAGTCGCTCATGTCGCTCATCGACTCGCTATAGACGCCTCGCATGATGTGCTGTTGTTCTGTTTTGTTTCGAAACTCACCCCGCATACATGCATGAACGCATGATATCGATCTTCATGCAAAAACCTTACATTCTCGCTACATATTGTTTCTACTTGGCGCCGACCATCGTCCGCTTACCTTGGACATCGCATAATACCCGGCGTATACTTGGCGCATTTTTCTATTTAGCTATCTTTCACGAGGTCATGATATCCTCCCTAGTCCGTCGGCATCGCGAAGTGTTCGCCGCCACAGCATCTGTCGCTATCCATCTCTCTAGCTTTAGTCGTCTTCACAAAGATTTCATGATATCCCTGTTCGAGCCTTGCATCGCGATAGAGAAATTGAACCACATTGTTGTCATCTTTCAAAACAATTCCGTGCAGTGATGCCACCTAGCGTTTGCACTACTCTGTTCCCTTTCGCAATCATAACTGCCCCTATAGGCCTACTATGCGGCGTGCGACAGGGCAGACTTTTCCGCATGGATCGCGGTCAGCTCCACTTGCGCAGGCATGCAGCATCGCGCGGGCCCCTGGCTGTCATGCACGTGTTGTGGAGACGTAAGGGCGAAGGATGCGGACTGAAACGAAACAATCTGCTTATTGGGTGGCGCAGAAGACGGACGTTCGGCGTTGCACATGCCCAAGATGATGGATGTACAAAGCAGAGTTATGATTATATGCTATAGGTGACGCGTGCTGACGCTGGTCTGTGGCCGTCCGACAGCCATGACTCCTTGAGTCGATGGGAACCGCGAGGGCATCGTTACTTGTGTGATCATGTCAATTGTGCATCCTGACTGTAGAGAGTGTTCATACTCGCAGCCACCTGCGCTCCACTTTTTTTCCAAATATTCCTTCCCTCAACAATTCTCCTCTCTAGATTGAAGACCCTGAACAACACAATTCCCCTTTTTGTTCCGCATTCACGATACCAACGATTGAAGTTCATCTTGATATGTGCCGTGTGTTGAGATTTTTCCGCGTGCAGGGTTGCTGATGCGATTTCAACGTGAAACGAGGCATTACCGTGCACGCGGAAGAGGGCTTGGCGGCAACGGCGAGATCTGGATCGAGGGACGGGATGGCAGATGAGGATGAGCCATGGCGACAACTCCAACGTCGCCATCATTTACCTACGTCATCTCGACACTTCGCTATGTACTGCAGGCAATAGTCTCCGACCGCTCACTTGGCAGGAGAAGTTGCTTTGACCTTTTCTTGCAGTTCTCGTAACTACACCAATGAGACTGTAGGACAGACTGCATTCTAGGCTCTTGATTGGCTGCTTTTCAGACGCCACATGTAATAGAGGCAGTGCACGGCTCTCTCTAAAATGCCAAGTGGGCAGTCGAGACTATTGCTTGCAGTAGAGAACTTCGAGCGCAGCAGGAAAACGCGCGAGCGCTTGGAGAACAGTGCTTAGCACACACGTTAGCATGTACGTACTATAGGTAGAGTGTATCGGGTCATGGACTTGTAGTCTACCTAGAAATCGGATAGCCTGAGCGGAAAGAGCCTCACGTTAGGCCGTGTGACTCTAAAGCTTTCCATTAAGACTGAGACTCGAAGTGTGTGCGCTCATATGCGGCAAAAGCGCGAGACGCAGGGCGGGATAGTGGAAACCATACTAGAACAACGGGGATAGCAATACTGAAAAACGGAAGAGTACTAACGAAGCTTGTTGAGCCGGTGCGAGCAATTCGATTCTTGAGCTGCAGTTGGGATGTATACGTTGTAGAGAATGCGCTCAAAGTTGTGAGAAAGGCTCGTACCGAAATAGACTTATTCAACTGCGCGCAGGACTGCAGTCTTTCCATCCCAAAATTCTAAAAACTTGGCAGGTGCAAAAATAATGTTGTGGCAAACGATTGCCCAGAGAGATAGGAATCCTCGCCTTCACCTCAAGCTTGCTAAGTCCCAACGTGATCCACCCCAAACAATAATAAGTGCTGCGTATACCGAGCCGTATACACCTACAGCTTACCGCTTGAACTTGTGCTAGTAGAAATTATCAAGTAGGCATACAACATACCTGAACTTACTTTCCACACCACTCGTTCTTCCGTGTTCCACCTCAAGTAGGACACACGGTCTCAGCGTCCCTCCCAATTTTCAAATACTGATCCAATATCTCGCCATCCATCACGCCAATGACTTACCACTTACTAACAATGGTCCAGACATTTAACGTTGGGTGCTAATACATCACATTCTCCTGTATCCCGTTCCTACGTAGGTACCGAACCCAGTAGCCTCACTACAATCAGAGTCTTCGCGCCCTCAAAAACCATCACTTCGCCATCACCCCTCGCAAAGCCGCGCACCATCCCAACATGGTCAGTATCAAGCTGTAAAATCCGCCTGCGGAACGCGACTGATCGGACCGTTCGATCTGCATCCACGACACGGAGCCATGTATGGCCGGGTAGTCATGAAGAG
>Ga0265780_10002564_pt1 | contig 24485 bp, 24 predicted proteins | sample P1T30metagenome_FD_192432 | JGI IMG/M metagenome (GOLD analysis project Ga0265780, IMG submission 192432) | Plant litter microbial communities from East Loma Ridge, Irvine, California - P1 T30 | ecosystem: Environmental > Terrestrial > Plant litter > Unclassified | place: USA: California... | reverse complement strand
TGAGCTGGTCGGCTCGCCCGCACCGCGCCTCCAGACCGTGTCGGTGGTGCGGACCGGACGTCAGCTCACGTCGGGCCCCAGGATCGCGTCGTGGGGGAGCAGGGCGTGCACGCCCCAGGTGCGGTTCGCGACCTGCGTCACCCGCATGCTGACCGCGACGCTCGCCATCGCGAGGGCCTCGGCGCGGGTGATGCCGTGCAGACCCGCGATCCAGTCGACCATCCGGTCCAGCGCCGTCGCCGTCGCAGCGTTCAGGTCGGCATCGAACCCGAACGTGATCCGCCCGGCGGGGGTGTCCGCGTGGATGCCCGCGACCGGAGCGTCGTCGAGGAGCGTCAGCGTCATCGTGGTCGTCATGCCGCACTCGACCGCGGTGCCGGACACCTCGCCGTCGCCCTGTGCGGCGTGCCCGTCGCCGACGAACAGCAACGCGTCCGGCACGGTGACCGGCAGGAACAGCGTCGCCCCGGCGACGAGCTCGCGGCAGTCCACGTTGCCGCCGCCCACCGGCCGCGGGGGGATCGTCGAGTGCTCGCCCGTCGGTTCCGGCGGGAGGCCGACGACGCCGAGGAACGGCGCCGTCCGGACGCCGAGGCCGAGCTGGTTGCGGGCGGTGCCGGCGACGGCGTCGACGTCCCAGAGCAACGGACCGCGGGACGCCGGGTCGGCGAGGCCGAGCGCCCGGTTCAGTTCCGTGTCGACCCCGCCCGAACCGGTGTAGCCCCAGTCGTCCGGCACGAGCTCGTCGAAGCGCACGGCGAGGACCTGGCCCGGCCGGGCCCCCGTGACGGCGATCGGCCCGACCAGGCAGTGTCCGCGTCGCGGGTCGATGAGGGTCGGTGCGTCGGCTCCCGGCGAGTCCTGCCGCCGGGTGTAGCCCGCGGCACTCAGGGTCCGGACCGTCACGGTGTCCGCGTCGTCGACGCGGAGCACGGGATCGCGCTCCGCGGTGAACACGTCGATGGCGGTGTCGAGCGAGGCGGCGATGCGGTGGGAGGTCACCGGTCGATCCTCGCAGGGTCCGGCCGTGCAGGCACCCGCCATCGTCGCAGGTGGGGTCCCGTCCGACCGCGCCGCGCGCCATCTGTCAGGATGACCAGGTGCCGACCTTCTCCGCTGCCCGAGGAGACTCCTCGTTCACCGACGCGCACGGCGTCGAGATCGTCTACTCGACGTGGCGTGCGGCCCGGCCGAAGGGCGTCGTGCAGATCGCGCACGGGGTCGGGGAGCACGGGCTCCGGTACGAGCCGCTCGCGCAGGACCTGGTTCGTGCCGGGTACACCGTGCACGCCAACGACCACCGCGGGCACGGGCGCACCGGCCTGGGGCAGTGGGACGGCGACCACGCGGAGCTCGGGCGGCTCGGACCCGGCGGGCTGCGGGCGGCGATCGCGGCCGTCGAGCAGATGAGCGCCGTCGCGCGGAAGGACACCCCGGGTGTCCCGCTCGTGCTGCTCGGCCACTCCTGGGGGTCGCTCAAGGCGCAGCGGATCGTGAACACCTCGTCGGAGCGGTACGACGGGGTCGTGCTGTCCGCGACGGCGTACCGCCTGCCCGGGTGGATGAACAGCGGCGACCTCAACGCCCGGCACGCCGGCTCCGGGCCGACGAAGTACGAGTGGATCAGCCGCGACCGGGCGATCGTCGACGCGATCGTCGCCGACCCGCTCGCGGTGGAGGCCGACGTCCTGAAGCTCGTCGGACTCCGGGACACCCTCCGGCTGCTCGGCGTCCCGCGCCGGGGCATCCCGCACGACCTCCCGGTGCTGCTGCAGGTCGGGTCCGACGACACGCTCGGCGGCCCCCGGTCCGTCGAGCGGCTCGCGCAGGCGTACCGCCGTCGCGGCGGGCTGTCGGACGTGCAGGTGCACGTCTACGAGGGCGCCAGGCACGAGGTCTACAACGAGACGAACCGGGACGAGGTCGTCGCCGACCTGGTCGCGTGGCTCGACCGGCACGTGGGCCGCGCCGACCGAGCCTGCGAGGGAGGCGGGGCGGGCCCGCACCGCGCCTCCAGTCCGGAATAGGGTTGCGGCATGCACGGTGAGTACAAGGTCCCCGGAGGCAAGCTGGTGGTCGTCGACCTCGAGGTCGTCGACGGGAGCATCCAGGAGTTCCGGCTGGCGGGTGACTTCTTCCTCGAACCCGACGACGCGCTCCCGCTCATCGACCAGGCTGTGAACGGCCTGCCGGCGACGACCGACGCAGCGGGCATCGCCGCCGCCGTGCGGGCAGCCCTGCCGACCGACGCCGTCCTGCTCGGCTTCACCCCGGAGTCCGTCGGGGTCGCCGTCCGCCGGGCGCTCTCCCGCGCCTCGACGTGGCAGGAGTACGACTGGGAGATCGTCCACGAGGGACCGATCACCCCGAACGAGCACCTCGCGCTCGACCAGGTCCTCACCGAGGAGGTCGGCGCCGGCCGTCGTGGTCCGACGCTCCGCATCTGGGAGTGGGACCAGCCGGCCGTCGTCATCGGGTCGTTCCAGTCCCTCAAGAACGAGGTCGACCCCGAGGGCGCCGCGAAGTACGGCGTCGAGGTCGTCCGGCGGATCTCCGGCGGCGGCGCGATGTTCATGGACGCCGGCGCGATCATCTCGTACTCGCTGTACGTGCCGACCGACCTCGTGCAGGGCATGACCTTCGCCGACTCGTACGCCTACCTCGACGAGTGGGTGATCGAGGCGCTGAAGTCGCTCGGCATCGAGGCGTACTACCAGCCGCTCAACGACATCTCGTCGACGAAGGGCAAGATCGGCGGCGCCGCGCAGAAGCGCCTCGGCACCGGCTCGCTGCTGCACCACGCGACCATGAGCTACGACATGGACGGCGAGAAGATGGTCCAGGTGCTCCGGATCGGCCGCGAGAAGATGAGCGACAAGGGCACCACCTCGGCCGCGAAGCGCGTCGACCCGCTGCGCTCGCAGACCGGGCTCACCCGCGCCGAGATCATCGACCGGCTCATCGCGACGTTCACGAAGCTGTACGGGGCGCACGAGGGGCACATCACCGAGGCCGAGCGGGCCCGGGCGCAGGAGCTCGTGCGGACGAAGTTCGCGACGCGGGAGTGGCTCGAGCGCGTGCCCTGAACCGTCAGGGTGTCGACCGGTCGCCGTCCTCGTCCTCGTCCTCGTACTGGATCCCGGTCGCCAGGACCTGTCCGCCGCCGCCCGGCATGATCCTCGCGTGGGCGAGGGGCGCCACGGCGACGTACGAGCCGGAGTACGTGACCTCGTCGTCGTCCTCGTCGTCGAACGACTCGTCGTCGTCCGGTTCGTTCGGGTCCCGCGTCCCGAGCAGCTTCCGGGTCAGCGACGAGCGCTCGGTCAGCAGCGAGTCGAGCGCCGCGCGGAGGTCATCGTCGGACGGTTCGGCACCGCGGAGGGCCGCGCCGAGCACACTCCGCCGCATGAGCTCCTTCGCGAACGAGCCCGTCGTGCCCTCGGCCCGCTCGGCCGCGTCGGCGAGGGCGTCCGCACTGAACGGCAGCGACCCGGCGTAGCGGCGGAACAGCCGGACGCGCTCGGGCAGGTCGGGCAGCGGGACCTCCACCGCGAGGTCGACCCGGCCCGGGCGGTCCGCGAGGGCGCGTTCGAGCACGGACACCCGGTTCGTGGTCATCACGAACGCCACGTCCGCGTCGCCGTCGAGGCCGTCGAGGGCGTCGAGCACCTCGAACAGCAGCGGCTGGGGCGAGGAGTGCCGTTCCATCGCGACGAGGTCGATGTCCTCGAGGACGACGATCGACGGCTGGAACGTCCGCGCGATCTCCGCCGCGGAGCCGATCGCCGCGATGCTCGACCCGGTGAGCAGCACGGCGGTGACCCCGGGGGTGCGTGCGAGCAGGTGCCGGATCGTCAGGGTCTTGCCGGTGCCGGGCGGCCCGTAGAGCAGGACGCCGCGCTTGAGGTGCTGCCCGGCCGCGACGAGTGCCTCGCGCTGCTCGCCGATGCCGACGACGTGCCCGACCACCTCGTCGAGGACCCCGTCGGCGAGCACGACCTCGTCCGCGGTGACCTCGGGTCGGCGGAGGAAGGTCGCGCCGGCCTCGGAACCGTACTCGGACTGCTGGAAGGAGAGCACCTGACCGCGGAGGACGCTCCGCTCGATCATCAGGGCGCGGAGGCGCTCGAGGAACGCCGACGCCGCGTCCTGGTCGGGGCAGAGCACCTCGAGCGTCGAGGACGACCGGCCGTACTCGGGCTTCGCCGCCCGCTGCACGACCGCGACCGGTGCTCCGTCGAAGGTCAGGAGTCGCAGCCCGAACGACACGACCCGACGGGTGGTGTCGGCACTCGTCGCCCGCGGCGCGTAGCTCACCGGCCCGACCGTCCACCGGGTGTGCGGGTTGGCGATGAACTCGCTGATCGAGCTGTGGAAGCGGCTGTCGTCGCCGGCGATGCCGACGAGGGCGTCCGGCGTGTCCCCGGCCAGCTCCGCCATGGCGATGTCCGCGTCGACGAGGCGGTGGTCGGGGAGGTCCTCGGTGACGACGGGGACCGTCCGCGGGTCGACGCCGAGGTGCTCGGCGACCCGCTCACCGAACGGCGTCAGCTCCGCGCGCTGCTCGTCGGCGGCGAGCCGGCTCGCCTGGTCGATGTAGCGGGCGAAGGCCCGCATGAGGTCACGGTCGGCGTCGTCCAGCACGTCGTCATCCTGGCACGGCGGTGTCCTGGTGGACCACTGTCCGGATCGACGGATCATCCGCGCGTCGGATGCCGCCCCTCCGGTGGCCACGTAGCCTCGGACGCGTGAACTGGGTGATCCTCTTGGGGGCGGTGGCCGTCGCGGTCGTCGTGATGTGGGTCGCCGATCGCGTGGGGTGGATCGACCTGTCGAACAAGGCGAAGCGCAGCGGCGGATCCGGCGGCGTCGTGCCGATGATGGACGAGGTGTTCGCGCCGACCCGTCACGAGGCGCAGGCCGAGTACGAGCGCCAGACGCGCCTCCCGCGGGAGGCGCCGACACCGGCGGACGACGACCACGACCTGCTCAGCGGGAGCGTGCTCATCAGGGTGCCGACCGTGCGGACCGCCGGCCGGCACGAGGCCCGGCCGGAGACCCTCGACCGCGCCTCCTGACGACCACCGCCGGCGACCGCGTCAGCGGGCGGTGAGCTCCTGGTAGTCGGGGTGCCGCTCGATCCACGCCCGGACGTAGCTGCACTGCGCCACGACGCGGCGGTCGCCGTCGCGGACGTCGTCGAGCGCGTGCTGCACGAGGATCGACGCGTGCCCGCCGCCGCGGTGCGCCGGGTCGACCTCGGTGTGGGTGAAACGGATCTCGTCGCCGTCGACCTCGTACGCCGCGAAGCCGATGACCTCGCCGTCCTCGACGAGGGAGTACTGCTGCTTGTCGGTGTCGTTCCGGACCTCGGGTGCTGCCATGGCGTCGACGCTACGCCCGTCGGGTCGGAACGGGCTCGGTTCGACGGGACCGCCCGCCGCCCCGGCGGCTGACGCGGGGCGGCGGGCGGGCGGGTGCGCTCGACTACTCGGCCGAGTGGCGGCCGTGCGGGCGGTCGTCCTCCTCCGGCCGGGAGGCGCGGTCCGCCCCCGACACGTCGGCGGCAGTCCCCTCCGCCGTCCCGGTGGCGGGGTCGCCGGTCGGCGTCCCGTCGGCGCGCACGCCGGTGGCTGGGGTGGCGGCCGCGTGGGCGGCACGCGTCCGGATGACGCCGGTCGTGGTGGGCGGCTCGTCGACGGGAGCCGCCGCGGAGTGCGCACCGTGGGTGGTCGCACCCGGGAGCGGCGCGCGGGTGGCGTCCGCCGCCGGGGCGGTGTGGGCAGCGTCGGTCGCCGGGGCCGCGGCGTCCGCGGAGGGAGCCGTCCTGGTGGGGGAGGTCGTGCCTCCCGGCGCAGCGGAACCGACGGCCGAGCCGGCCGGACGCGGCTGCGCAGGCACGTCCGGCGAGGCCGGGACGGTCGCCATCGAGCCGGTGTCGGGCGAGACGAGGGACCCGGAGCCGGCGGCGGCCTGCTGGGCGTCGACGGTCAGCCGGTCCGGGTCGCCCTTCTGTGCGTTCGCCTGCTCCTGCAGGGCCGACACCTTGCGGAGCGGCGGGACGCGGAAGAACCAGGTCAGGACGAACGCGACCAGGATGACGGCGAGCCCCACGTAGTAGACGACGACGGCGGAGTCGCTGAACCCGACGAGGAACGGACGGCTGAGACGCGGGTCGGAGCCGTTGAGGAACGACGTGTCGCTCGTGGTGGTGCTCGTCGACGAGCTCGCGGACGAGTCGCCATCCCGGAGCTGCTCGGCGATGGTCGGCGCGACCTCGTCGACGACGTTGCCGCGCTGCCCGGCGTCCGAGTAGTCGACCTGCAGGGTGCCGTCGACGACCTCGGCATCCGCCTGGTCGGCGGCCTGCTGGAGCGCCCGCTGCTCGGCGGCCGGCCTCGCGGCCGCGACCTGCTCGTCGATGACGGACTGCGCGGCAGCCGCCGGCACCTGACCCGCCTCGACGCGCTCCTGCACCGCCGCGGTGACCTGCTCCGTGACCGCGTCGTCCGCCGCCTGCTTCGCCTTCGCCGCGCCCTGGTTCAGGCCGTCCTGGACGTTCCGCTGGACGGGGTCGACGACCCGGTTCCAGATCTGGTCCATGACGCCCTCGTTCTCGGACGCGCTCGCGACCGACGGGTCCAGGGCGGCGTTCAGGGCGCTCCGGAGGTCGCGCTCGTCCTGCATCGCCGTCGTGATGTTCGTCGGCATGAGGGTGAACAGGACGGACAGCAGCACCGCGGTGCCCATGGTGCCGCCGATCTGCCGGAAGAAGGTGGCGGCGCTGGTCGCGACGCCGATGTCCCGCGGGCTCACCGAGTTCTGCGCCGCGAGGGTCAGCGTCTGCATGAGCTGCCCGAGCCCGAGGCCGATGCCGAACATGCCGAGCATGAGGAACCAGAGCGGGCGGTCCGCGGTGAGGAACGTCAGGACGGTGAACCCGATCGCGGTGAACGCCGTGCCGGTGATCGGGAAGACCTGGTACTTGCCGGTCCGCGAGATGATCTGACCGGAGGCGATCGACGAGATCATCAGACCGAGGACCATCGGGAGCATGGCGAAGCCCGACCCGGTCGGCGTCACCCCCTTCACGATCTGCAGGTAGAGCGGGATCGTGAGCATCGCGCCGAACATGCCGAAGCCGACGAGCACGGACAGGACCGCCGCCATCGAGAAGACGTGGGAGCCGAACAGCTTGAGCGGCAGGATCGCGTCGTCGCCCATCGCCCGCTCGACGATGACGAACGCGATCAGACCCGCCGCGCCGATCCCGTAGCAGGCGTAGGCGGCCGGCGAGCTCCAGCCCCAGTCGCGGCCCTGCTCGGCGATCAGCAGCAGCGGCACGAGCGTGACGATGACGAGGGACGCGCCCCACCAGTCGATGCGCGGCTTGCGGCGCTCGCCGAACTTGGGCAGGTGCAGGAACGTCAGCACCATGAAGAGCGCGACGATGCCGATCGGGACGTTGATCAGGAACACCCAGCGCCAGCCGGCGATGAACACGATCTCGCTCGCCCCGGCGAACAGGCCGCCGACGAGCGGCCCGATGACGCTGGAGATGCCGAAGACGGCCAGGAAGTACCCCTGGTACTTCGCACGCTCACGCGGGGCGAGCATGTCGCCCATGATCGCCAGCGGCAGGGACATCAGGCCACCGGCGCCGAGGCCCTGCAGCGCGCGGAACCCGGCGAGCATGAGCATCGAGGTGGAGAACGACGCGGCGAACGACCCGACGATGAAGATGCCGATCGCGGTGATGAACAGCGGACGCCGGCCGAAGATGTCGGACAGCTTGCCGTAGATCGGGGTGGTGATGGTCGACGCGATCAGGTAGCCGGTCGTGACCCAGGCCTGCTGGTCGAGCCCGTGCAGGTCGTCGCCGATGGTGCGGATCGCCGTCCCGACGATCGTCTGGTCGAGGGCGCCGAGGAACATCCCCGCCATGAGGCCGTAGATGACCAGCAGGATCTGCCGGTGGTTCATCACGGCGGTGGAGGCCGTGGTCGGAGCCGCGGGTGCGGTCGCCGTCTGCGTCATGTCGTTCCGTCTCCCGGTACCGGTGCGCGAGTCCAATTTTGCGCCCGCTGCAAAGTTACATCTGCCGCAATGCTCGGCGTTCCACCGCGGCCGGTTCCTGTGGAGATCGGCAGGACCGGTACGGCCCGCGTGGGACCGGACCGGACTACGCGCCGAGGGCGGCGTCCACGATCTCCTTGGCCTCGCGCTGCACCTGCTCGAGGTGGTCCTGCCCGACGAAGCTCTCGGCGTAGATCTTGTAGACGTCCTCGGTGCCGGAGGGGCGCGCCGCGAACCACGCGTTCTCGGTGACGACCTTCACGCCGCCGACGGCGGCGTCGTTGCCCGGGGCCTTCGACAGCTTCGCGGTGATCGGGTCGCCCGCGAGCGTCTCGGCCGTGATGGCGTCGCCGTCGAGCTTCGACAGGCGCGCCTTCTGCTCCTTGCTGGCCGCGGCGTCCACGCGCTGGTAGACGGGCGCGCCGAACCGCTCGGTGAGCTCGTCGTAGAGCTGCGACGGGGTCTTCCCGGTGACGGCGATGATCTCCGACGCCAGGAGCACCAGGATGATGCCGTCCTTGTCGGTCGTCCACGCGCTGCCGTCCGTGCGGAGGAACGACGCCCCGGCGGACTCCTCGCCGCCGAACGCCACGGAGCCGTCGATCAGCCCCGGGACGAACCACTTGAAGCCGACCGGGACCTCCCAGAGGCGACGGCCGAGCGACTCGGCGACGCGGTCGATGATGCTCGACGACACGAGGGTCTTGCCGATCGCGGCGTCGTCGCGCCAGTCCGGGCGGTGCGCGTAGAGGTACTCGATCGCGACCGCGAGGTAGTGGTTCGGGTTCATCAGGCCGCCGTCCGGCGTAACGATGCCGTGCCGGTCGGAGTCGGCGTCGTTGCCGGTGAGCACGTCGAACTCGTCCTTGCGCGCGACGACGGACGCCATCGCGCTCGGGCTCGACGGGTCCATCCGGATCTTGCCGTCCCAGTCGAGCGTCATGAAGGCCCAGGTCGGGTCGATCTCCGGGTTCACCACCGTCAGGTCGAGCCCGTAGTGGTCGCGGATGCGCTCCCAGTACGGCAGCGACGCGCCGCCGAGCGGGTCGGCGCCGATGCGGACGCCCGCGCGCTTGATCGCGTCGATGTCGATGATGTTCTCGAGGTCCGCCACGTAGGACCCGAGGAAGTCGTAGCGGTCGGGGGAGGTCTGCTCGCCGCGCTGCACCTCGGCGTTGCCGCCGGCGATGATGGCGTTCGCGCGCTCCGCGATCCAGCTCGTCGCGTCGCTGTCGGCCGGGCCGCCGTGCGGCGGGTTGTACTTGAAGCCGCCGTCGCGCGGGGGGTTGTGGCTCGGCGTGATGACGATGCCGTCCGCCGTGTCGTCGTGGCCGGCGCGGTTGTACGCGATGATCGCGTGGCTCAGCGCGGGCGTCGGGACGACCCCGTCGTCGCTGTCGGCGAGCACCCGGACGCCGTTCGCCGCGAGGACCTCGAGCGCGGTGCGCTCGGCGGGTGCGGACAGGGCGTGGGTGTCGCGGCCGATGAAGAGCGGGCCGTCCGTGCCCTGGGACCGGCGGTACTCGACGATCGCCTGGGTGATGGCGGCGATGTGGGTGTCGTTGAAGGCGGTGTCCAGCGACGAGCCCCGGTGGCCGGAGGTTCCGAACACGACCTGCTGTTCGGGGATCGAGACGTCGGGCACCCGCTCGTGGTAGGCGGCGATGAGGGCGTCGAGGTCGACGAGGTCGTCTGCGGTCGCTGGGGTGCCGGCACGGTCGTTCATGTCCCCATCCTGGCATCGGGAGGATGGGAGCGTTCAGCCCGCGTCGGGCGCGCGTGGCGCGAGCGGCCGTCCGGTCCGGGGATGAAGGGGGGTCTCACCGGTGGACGACCGCTCGCGGTCGGGGGGCGGCCTCGCGGCCGGGGGCGACGGGGGTCAGGCGGTGCGGAAGGACCCCGTCGCGGTGCGCAGCGAACCGGTCGCGGTCCGCGTCGAGCCGGTCATGGTGCGCGTGGGGGCGGTCATCGTTCCCGGGCGCCGGGACTGCACGTCCACGAAGCGACCGAGTGCGCGACCAAGGCCCGTGCCGGTGTAGCTGCCGGCCGGGCGCCACGCCGCGGCGACCGCGTAGCCGCCGACCTCGTCGCGCTGCTCGAGGCCGGAGACGTAGGCGCCGCTGAGGGGGTTCTGACGGATCTGCATGCGAGCTCCTCGTCGTCGTGCCGGGGCTCGTGGGACGTCGGACCGACGACCACGACGCCGTCGGCTGATGGAGTCGATGCTAGTCGCTTGTCTTGCACAATGCAAAACAAGCGATGCGCTGTCAGGCGATCAGCTCGCAGAACGTCCGTCCGTCGTCCGTCCAGCTCTGCCGTGCCGTCAGGCCGGCCGTCGCCGCGTGCTCGAGGAGCGCGTCGATGCCGACCTCCGCCCACGGGAACCCCGCGCTCTGGTGCCCGTCCGCGTCGACCACGCGGGCCGTGAAGGTGCGGTCCGCCGTGTCGTCGACGTGGGTCTCGACGACGATGCGCCCGCCCCGACGCACGATCTCCCGGCACCGCTCGAGGAGCGCGACCGGGTCGCCGCCGATGCCGATGTTGCCGTCGATGACGAGCGCCGTGTCCCATCGGCCCTCGTCCGGGACGGCGTCGAACACGGAGCCCTGCAGCGCGGTCCCGCCGGAGTCCTGCGCGATGGCGACGGCCTCGGCGGAGACGTCGACGCCCAGGGCCGGGATCCCGAGCGTGCGGGCGGCCACGAGCATGCGACCCGGGCCGCACCCGACGTCGATCACGGGTCCGTCCGCGCCCTCGAGCAGCGACCGGTCGACCCGGTCGGCGGCGGCGCTCCACCGTCCGACGTCGAGCGTGACGGCGGCGTCCGGACGCTCCGGGTCGGTGAGCCGGATGCGGCCGTCGGTGCGCAGGGCGCGGGCGTACGGTTCGCCGCCGCCGGCGCCGAAGGAGACGGGTGCGTGCATGGTCATCGGGCGCTCCCCACGGTCTCGGCGCGGAGCGCCTCGGTGAACATCGAGTCCGGCACGAGCGTGGCGACCCGTTCGGCGTCGGGGACGGTGTCGACGTCGAGCAGGGTCGCGAGCACGCCGACGTCGAGGCCGGCGGACTCGAGCCGGGCGAGCTGGACGGCGCCGGTGTCGTCCTGCGACATCGGTACGCCCCGGAGGTGCGCACCGTCGGGCTCGCGGAGGTACAGCGCCCAGAAGCCGCCGTCCTCCGCCGGGCCGAACCAGGCGTCGCGGTCCGGGTCGTCGAAGACCGGCGCGACGTCGGCCGCCGAGATCTGCGGCGTGTCCATGCCGACCAGCAGGGTCGGGCCGTCGACCGTGTCGAACAGCACGCCGAGGCGCTCGTCGAGGCCGCCGTCGGGCTGGTGCAGCACCTCGAACCCGTCCGCGCCGTCGGGCAGGACGTCCCCGTCGAAGAACAGGACCCGTCGTGCCGCCGGCGTCGCGCGGACGGTGTCGAGCGTGTCCGCCAGGCTCGCCGCGGCGACCCGGGCGGCGCCCTCGGGGGAGAGGGCGGGCGTGAGCCGGGTCTTCACCCGGCCCGGGAGGCACTCCTTCGCGACGACCGCGACCGTGACGCCGCCGGTGGCGGCCGCGTGCCGGCCCGTCACGAACGGGCCCCCTCGGTCGCGGCGGCGGTCTCCGTGGCGGGACCCGTCGTGGCGGCGGTCTCCGGGACGGGAGCCGCCGTGGTGGCGGTCTCCGGGACGGGAGCCGCCGTGGCGGCGGTGGGACGGGCCTCCCGGCGGTGCTCGCGCAGCAGCCGTGACATGTCCTTGATCGCGTTGACGGTGCCGCGGAGCGTGCCGGTGACCTTGCTGTCGCCGATGCGCTGCGCGTAGCCGATGTCGGACTCGTCGACGCGCCAGCCGGCCGCGTGCGCGGCGAGGACCATCTCGAGCGGGTAGCCGCTGCGGCGGTCCCGCAGGTCGAGGGCGACGAGGTCCGCGCGACGCATCACGCGCATCGGGCCGAGGTCGCGGAGCCGGTAGCCGGTGGCTCGGTGCATGAGGACCGCGAGCACCCGGTTCGCGAACCGGGCGTGCGGCGCCCACGCGCCGCGGGACGTCGGCACCCGGCGACCGAGCGCCAGGTCGGTGCGTCCGGAGGCCACCCGCTCGACGAGCGCCGGCAGCTCCGCCGGGTCCATCGACGCGTCGGCGTCGCAGAACGCCACGTACTCGGCGGTGGCCGCCGTGACGCCGGCGGCGCAGGCCGAGCCGAAGCCCTTGCGCGGCTCGGTGACGACCGTCGCCCCGTGTGCGCGCGCCACGTCCGCCGAACCATCGGTCGAGCCGTTGTCGACGACGATCGCGCGGTAGCCCCGCGGCAGCCGCCCGAGCACCTCGGGGAGGGCGTCGGCCTCGTCCAGGCAGGGGAGGATCACGTCGACGTTCATGTCGGTCATTCGGTGCGGGTCGCCCGGGCGACGGGTCCCCGGGTGCTCCGCGCGCGTCGCGGCGGCGTCCTGGCCGGGCGCATCGGCGGGATGTTGTTGCATGCACCCCACTCAACACGACTGCTGCCGTCGGGGGACGCCTCGGGCACGCGGCCGTGGTCGTTCCGCGCACTCCCGTGGGCGATGGTGCCCCGAACGGGGGACGGACGGGAGGCGCGGGTCACCGCGACCCGCGCCTCGCGTCCGGCGGGCGTGCGCTCCGGCACGGGTCCCGCTACTGCACGGCGGCGCGCAGGGGCGCGGTGGCGAACTCGCGCATGCCGCCTTCGAAGTCGACCTCCGCGCGCCAGCCGAGCTCCTCGGCGATGCGGTCGGACGAGGCCGTCACGTGCCGGACGTCGCCGAGCCGGTACTCGCCCGTCACGACCGGCTGCGGTCCGTCCGGACCCGCGATCGCCGCGGCCATCTCGCCGATCGTGTGCACGACGCCGGAGCCGACGTTGTACGCGCGGAACGTCTCTGACGGCAGGTCGGCCGTCGCCGCGATCGACGCCGCGTTCGCGCCGGCCACGTCGTCCACGTGCACGAAGTCGCGGCGCTGCCGGCCGTCCTCGAAGACCCGGGGCGCCTCACCGCGCGCCAGGGCGGACCGGAACAGCGACGCGACGCCGGCGTAGGGCGTGTTCGCGGGCATCCCGGGCCCGTAGACGTTGTGGTACCGGAGCGCGATCGCCCGACCACCGGTCGCCCGGGCCCAGCTCGACGCCAGGTGCTCCTGCGCCACCTTCGTCTGCGCGTACACGTTCCTCGGGTCGAGGGCCGCGGACTCGTCGATGAGACCCGGGACGAGCGGACGGTCGTCCGGACCGATCGGGTCGAACCGGCCCGCGTCGAGGTCCTCGCGTCGACGCGCCGGCGGACGCATCGGCGTGCCGTCCGCGGTGGCGTACGCGCCCTCGCCGTAGACGACCATCGAGCTCGCGATCACGAGCCGGCCGATGCCGAGCCGGTCCATGCCGGCGAGGACGTGGGCGGTGCCGGCGTCGTTCGAGGACACGTAGTCCGGGGCGTCCTGGAAGTCGACGCCGAGGCCGACCTTGGCCGCCTGGTGGCACACCACGTCGACGCCGTCGAGCGCCGCGTCGAGGGCGATCCGGTCGCGCACGTCGCCGTGCACGAACGGGATGCCCTGCTGCTCGTGGGCCCGGACGACCTCGCCGGGGTCGCCGTGCACGTCGTCGCGGAGCGAGTCGAGGACGGAGACCTCGTAGCCCTCGGCGCGGGCACGGCGGACGATGGCGGACCCGATGAAGCCGGCGCCGCCGGTGACGAGCAGGCGGGTCATGCCGAGGCCCCGTCGGTCGCGCCGGTCGTGCCGGCTGCGCTCGCGGTCGCTGCGGTCGCGACGATGCTGTCGCTCGCCGACGCCGGGACGAGCTCGCGCGGCGTGTAGTCGTCCGGCACGGCGGCGACGATCGAGCCGATCGCGCGGACGATCACCTCGTTCGCCCGGGCCAGCCGCTCCATCACCAGGCCGTGCGTGACCGGTTCCGTCCCCGTGTCCTCGCCCTCGGCCGGTGCCAGCCCGGCGTCCGCGTCGGTGACGAAGGACAGGTTCACCGTGCCGATGCCGAGCTCGGCCGCGAGCGGGACCTCTGGCGTCATCGTCATGTTGATCGTGTGGCCGCCGGCCTCGCGCATCCACACCGACTCGGCGCGCGTCGAGAAGCGCGGCCCCTGGATCACCACGCACGTGCCGGTCGGGCGGAACGGCACGTCGAGCGCGCGCAGGGCCTCGATCGCGACGCCGCGGAGCACCGGGTCGAACGGGTCCGCGAACGTCAGGTGCTGCACGGCGTCCTCGAAGAACGTGTCCGCACGGCCCCAGGTCCGGTCGATCAGCTGATCGGTGACGACGAAGGTCCCCGGCGCGTAGTCGGGGTGCAGCCCGCCGACCGCGCTCGAGGACACCACGGCACGCACGCCGAGCGACCGCAGCGCCCAGAGGTTCGCCCGGTGGTTGATGCGGTGCGGCGCCACGGAGTGCTCGCGGCCGTGCCGGGTGAGGAACGCGACGCGCCGCCCGGCCATCGTCCCGATGCTGATCGGGCTCGAGGTCGGGCCGAACGGGGTGTCGACGTCGACCTCGTCGGCGGTGCCGGGCTCGAACAGCTCGTAGAGGCCGGAGCCCCCGATCACCCCGATGCTCGCGGTCGTCCCGTCCACAGGTGCGGTCGCGTCGTTCTCCACAGGTCCTCCGAATCGTCGTGGGCGCGGTCTGCGCGCTGGTTACGCTACTGACGCCGCCCCCGCACCGTCCGGGAGCGGACGTCCTGCCCACACACCCCGTCGTTCGGAGGCGCACGTGCGATCGATCGGTCAGCACCGTGACGAGGTCGCGGCGCTCGTCGCCCCCGCCCTGCGTCGAGCGGCCGACGACGGCGCCGAGACGCACGGCACCGACGACCTCGCGACCGAGGCGCACGCCGGAGCCGGGTACCGCGTGCTCGCGCGGTCGGTCGCCGCCCCGGTGCCGCTGCCGCCCTTCGACAACGCGCAGATGGACGGGTTCGCCGTCCGGGCGGCCGACGCCGGACGCTCCGTCCGCGTGGTCGACCCCGTGCCCGCCGGCGTGGTGCCGGAACCGCTCGACCCCGGCACCGCGGCCCCGATCATGACCGGCGCACGCATCCCCCTCGGCGCCGACGCGGTGTTCCCCGTCGAGGCGACCGACCCCGGCGCGTTCCCCGCCGCGCTCGGACTGCCGACGGTCACCGTGCCGTCCGACCTCGCGCCCGGCACCTTCGTGCGCACCACCGGGTCGGACCTCGCCCGCGGCGCGGAGCTCGCACCGGCCGGGTCGCCGGTGACGCCGGCGCTCCTCGGCACCCTCGCATCGGCGGGTGTCGACGAGGTCCTGGTCGTGCGGCCCCTGCGCGTCCTCGTCGTGTCCACCGGGTCGGAGCTCCGGGGCGCGGGGGAGGCCACCATCGGCGACGCGAACGGCATCGCGCTCCGGGCGGCGCTCGCCGCGGTCGGGGCCGGGTCGCGCACCGTCCGGCTGCCCGACGACCCGAACGCCCTCGTCGCCGCCCTCGACGCGGCCGTCGGCGACTGGGCGGACCTCGTGCTCACGACCGGCGGGATCAGCGCGGGCGCGTACGAGGTGGTGCGGCAGGCCCTCGAGCCGCGCGGGCTCCGCGTCACCCCGGTCGCGATGCAGCCCGGCGGGCCGCAGGCCGTCGGCACGGTCACGTTCGCGGGGCGTCCGCTGCCGGTGGTCTCCTTCCCCGGCAACCCGGTCTCCGCGCTCGTCTCGTTCGAGGTGTTCCTCCGCCCGGTCCTCGCCGCCGCGGCCGGGCTCCCGGCGGAACGCCCCACCGAGGTGCTGCCCGCGGCGGAGGGCACGACCTCGCCCGCCGCGAAGCACCAGGTCCGGCGCGGCAGGGTGGAAGGGGGCCGCGTGCACTTCGTCGGCGGGGCGAGCTCGCACCTGCTCGCCCACTACGCCGCCGCGACACACCTCGTCCACGTGCCGCCGGGCACCTCCGTCGTCGAACCCGGCGACCCGCTGACCGTCTGGAGCACCCGATGACCGGAACCGACCTCTCGCACGTCCGCGCCGACGGGAGCGCCCACATGGTCGACGTCTCGGACAAGGACGTCACCGCCCGGTCCGCCACGGCGACCGCGACGCTCGTCACCCGCCCGGACGTCGTCGCACGGATCCTCGACGGCTCGCTGCCGAAGGGCGAGGTGATCGGCACGGCCCGCATCGCGGCGATCATGGCGGTGAAGAAGACCTCCGACCTCGTCCCCCTCTGCCACCCGCTGCCCATCGCCGGGGTCGAGGTCGACATCGCCGGAGCCGGCGACCGGGTCGTCGTCGAGGTGTCCGTCCGGACGACCTCGCGCACGGGCGTCGAGATGGAGGCACTGACCGGTGCGAGCGTCGCGGCGCTCACCGTGTACGACATGGTGAAGGCCGTCGACCGTGCGGCCTCGATCACGGACGTCCGGGTGCTCGAGAAGCACGGCGGACGCTCGGGGGACTGGAGCAACCGATGACCGCACCGCACCCCGGACCGCCGTCGGCCGGACGCGCGAGCGTCGTCGTGGTGTCGACCCAGGCCGCCGCCGACCGGGCACTCGACCGCACCGGGCCGGTCATCGCCGCCTGGCTGCGGGAGCGCGGCTTCGAGGCGACCGACCCGATCGTCGTCCCGGACGGCGGCCCCATCGCCGGGACGGTAGGCGCGGAGCTGCTCGCCGGTGCCCGCGTCGTCATCACCACGGGCGGCACCGGCGTGACGCCGACCGACCGCACGCCCGAGGCGATCGCGCCGCTGCTCGACCTCGAACTCCCCGGCATCATCGAGGAGATCCGGCGGCGCGGGCTCGACGGGGCCGGCCCCACCGCACTGCTGACCCGCGGGGTCGCCGGGATCGCCACGAGCGCTGCCGGCGGCGGCGCGCTCGTCGTCACCCTGCCCGGCTCCCGAGGCGGTGTCGCGGACGGGCTCGCCGTGCTCGACGGCGTCCTCGACCACGTGCTCGCGCAGCTGCACGGCGCCGGGCACGCTCCGCGGAGCACGTCGTGACGGCGGCGGAGCGGGTCGTCCTCGCCGACGTCGTCGACCGGGACGTCACCGTCGACGAGGTCGCCGCGATCGTCACCACCGACCGTGACGGCGCCGTCGTCACCTTCGCCGGGGTCGTCCGCGACCACGACGGCGGCAAGGGCGTCACCGCGCTCCACTACGAGCGGCACCCGAGCGCGGGCGACGTCATCGCCGAGGTGGCCCGGACCATCGCCGCAGACCACCCCGAGGTGCGGATCGCCGTCCTGCACCGGGTCGGCGCGCTCGGCATCGGGGACGTCGCGCTCGCCGCCGCGGTCGCCTCCGCACACCGGGCACAGGCGTTCGCGGCCTGCGGCGCCCTGGTCGACCTCGTCAAGGAGCGCGTGCCGATCTGGAAGCACCAGCGCTTCACGGACGGGTCCGACGAGTGGGTCGCCGCACTCTGACGACTCCGGGCCGGTGCGACCCGACCAACCTGTGCAACCGTGAAGGAGACCGTGGCCGGATCGCAACACCGGCACGCGTTCGGGGCGTAGCGGCGCCTCCGAGCGGATCCATAGACTCCGGATCATGACCGTGCTGTACGGAGCGGGGATCGTCCTGCTGGTGTTCGCCCTGATCGACATCATCACGAAGAGCGAGGACGAGGTCCGCGGCCTGCCGAAGTTCGCGTGGATCCTCATCTGCATCTTCCTGCCCGTCGTCGGCAGCATCGTGTGGTTCGCGGTCGGGCACGACTGGAACGCCGGGCCCCGGAACCACGGCCGTTACATCGACCCGAACCGCCACGAGGACCGGTACGCCAGCCTCGGCCACGCCCGAGCGGCACACGGCGACAAGCGCGTGAGCGGCACCGAGCAGGAGCTCGCCGAGCTCGAGCGCGAGATCGAGTACTGGGAAGCCCAGGCCCGACTCCGCCGCGCGAAGGAGGCCGCCGGCGAGGGCGACGCCGCCCCTGCGGGCTCGTAGCCGGCGTCGAGACGGTGACCCGACCCCCGGAACGAGACCCAGGCCTCCCGTACGCACCATCGAGGGAGCAGAAATCGTCGGGTGTGAGCAGCGCACCCGACGATTTCTGCACCCTCGATGCGCCTGCGCTCACTACGCGCGGCAGGCATGCCACCACGCCGCCTACCCTTGACGGGTGGCTCATCTCCTCGGCGCCGAGAACGTGCATCTCGAGTTCCCCACCCGTGTCGTCTTCGACAGCGTCACCCTCGGCCTCGACGAGGGCGACCGGATCGGCGTCGTCGGGCGGAACGGCGACGGCAAGTCGACGCTCCTCGCCCTGCTCGCCCAGCGCCTCGAACCGGACGGCGGCCGGGTCACGCACCGCCGCGGCCTGACCATCGGGTACCTCGACCAGCGCGACGTCCTGCCCGCCGGGGCGACCGTCGGCAGCGTGGTCGTCGGCGACCTGGCCGAGCACGAGTGGGCCGGCGACCCGAAGATCCGCGACATCATCGGCGGGCTCGTGTCGGACATCCCCTGGGACGCCGTCGTCGACGACCTCTCCGGCGGGCAGCGACGGCGCATCGCGCTCGCGAAGCTGCTCGTCGGCGACTGGGACGTGCTGTTCCTCGACGAGCCGACCAACCACCTCGACGTCGAGGGCATCCAGTGGCTCGCCGAGCACATCAACCGCCGGTGGCCGACGAACCAGGGCGGCATGGTCGTCGTCACGCACGACCGGTGGTTCCTCGACGCAGTGTCGACGGACACGTGGGAGGTGCACGACGGCGTCGTCGACCCCTTCGAGGGCGGCTACGCGGCGTACATCCTGCAGCGGGTCGAACGCGACCGGCAGGCGGCGGCGAGCGAGCAGCGCCGGCAGAACCTGGCGCGCAAGGAGCTCGCGTGGCTCCGTCGCGGTGCCCCGGCACGCACGAGCAAGCCGAAGTTCCGCATCGACGCGGCGAACGCCCTCATCGACGACGTCCCGCCGATCCGCGACACGGTCGCGCTGTCCCAGATGGCGACCGCCCGGCTCGGGAAGGACGTGGTCGACCTGCTCGACGTCGGCGTCTCGTTCGGCGACGACGTGATCCTGCGCGACGTCGAGTGGCGGATCGCGCCGGGGGAGCGGACCGGGGTCCTCGGACCGAACGGCGCCGGGAAGTCGACGCTGCTCAACCTCGTGTCGGGGAAGCTGCAGCCGACCACCGGCCGGGTGAAGACCGGCAAGACCGTGCAGGTCGCCGTCCTCGACCAGCAGCTGGCCGACCTGCAGCAGTTCGCCGACGACCGCGTCCGCGAGGTCGTCGCCCGCAAGAAAACGAGCTACGTCGCCGACGGCAAGGAGATGACGCCGTCGCAGCTGCTCGAACGGCTCGGGTTCACGTCGGCGCAGCTCTCGACGCCGGTGAAGGACCTCAGCGGTGGGCAGAAGCGCCGCCTGCAGCTCATGCTGATCCTGCTCGACGAGCCGAACGTGCTCATCCTCGACGAGCCCACGAACGACCTCGACACCGACATGCTCGCCGCCATGGAGGACCTGCTCGACACCTGGCCGGGCACCCTGCTCGTCGTGTCGCACGACCGGTACCTGCTCGAGCGTGTCACCGACCAGCAGTACGCCGTGCTCGGCGGCCACCTGCGGCACCTGCCCGGCGGGGTCGACGAGTACATGCGGCTGCGCGCGTCGGGTTCCGTCCCGCAGACCGCGGCCGCGGCTGCCGCCGCTTCGGCCGGGAGGCCCGACACGGCTCCGGCGGGCGGCTCCGGCAGCGCCGGGGCCGGGTCCGCGGCGGCGGCCGCGACCGGGCTGTCGGGTGCCGACCGGCGGGCGGCGGAGAAGGAGATGTCGGCGCTCGACCGCCGCATCGCGAAGGTCGGGGCGGACCGGCAGAAGCTGCTCGACGCGTTCGCGACGCACGACCAGTCCGACTACGCGGGACTCGGGGCGCTGCAGACGCAGCTCGCCGGGCTCGAGGCCGAGGTCGAGCAGCTCGAGGAGCGGTGGCTCGAGGTCGCGGAGGCGCTCGGGGTGTAGCGGGGCCGGTGCCCTGGCGGTCAGTCGCCGGGGCAGCTGACCACGTCGACCTCGTCCCCCTGGTCGATGCCGACGCCGAACGCGATCGGCTGCGAGACGGTCCGCATGCGGCCGAGGGCGTCCTGCGACGTGACGGTGATCCCCCGCGCGTAGCCCGCGCTCCGGCCGGGGTCGAGCACGATCCGGCCGACCACGTCGAGCTCACTGTGCGGTCGGACGACGACACCGCTGTCGACCGCGACCGTCTGCCCGTACTCGGCGGGTCGGCTCGGCTCCTCGGTGACGATCAGACCGGGCGCGTCCGTGTCCGGGCGCGGAGCGATCGCGAGGTGCTCGAGTCGCACGCCCTCGACGGTGTCCACGTGGACGCTGCGCACGCGGACCTCGTGGTCGGTGTCGTTCCGGAAGTCGCCCATGAACCACGCCGCCGCCCCGGTCGAGTCCTCCGGGAACGTGCCGCACACGCCGCCGCCGGTGACGTTCGTCGTCAGGCTCGCCGCGGGAAGGGTCTCGACGACGAGTCCCGCCGCGAGGACGATCGCGCCGATGATGCTCGATCCGATGACCGCCCGCCCCGTGTCCATGCCGCAACCGTAGAGGACGGGCGACCCGTGCGCCTCCCCCTGTTCGCGGCCGGACGCCGGACTCGGGCACCCGGGCCGCCGGACGTCGGACGCCGGCCGACGACGGGTCGTCGGCTACTCGGTCGACGCGGCGTCGACGTCGTCCTGCGCCGGTGCCGGTGCCGGTGCCTGTGCCTGTGCCTGTGCCTGTGCCCGCGCGGGTGTCGCGTCCGCCGGGTCCGCGTCACCGCCGCACCGCCACAGCGCCGCGGCCAGGGCGTCGATCTCCTGCCGGGCCGCCGGGTCGGCGGTGCCCTCCGCGAAGACGGTGAACGCGATCCGGTCGCCGCGCACCTCGTCGGTGACGCCGGTCAGGCCGAACATGTCGTCCAGCGTCCCCGTCTTGCCGCGCACGTGACCCTCGGCGTCCGCAGCCGCGCCTCCGAAGCGGCCGTGCTCACCGAGCGTGCCCGTCCTCCCGGCCACCGCCAGTCCGGCGTCCACCGGTGCGAGCCCGTGCTCGTGCTCGGCGACGGCCCGCATGAGCTTCGTCATGGTCGACGCGGGGACCCGGTTCGCCGGGCTCAACCCGGAGCCGTCCACCAGTCGCAGCCCGTCCGTCGGGACGTCGACGTGCCGGAGCGCCGTCGTGGTGCCGGCCTGGATCGCGTCGAACGAGCGCCCGGTCCCCTCGGCGACCGCGACGTGCCGGGCGAGCACCTCGGCGAGGGTGTCGTCCGAGTGGGTGAGCAGCGTGCCCACCAGCGCCGACAGGGGCGCCGAGCGGACGGAACCGAGGGTCTCCGCGCCCGACGGCACCGCGACCGACGTCGTGTCGCTCCGGACGTCCGGTCCGAGCAGGGCGGCGAAGGCGGACGCGGCCCGGGCGACGGCCGCGGAGCTGCGGAGCGAGTACGCCTCGGTCGGGTCGTCCCGGTCGCCGTCGACCATCAGCGCGGTGATGTTCGAGACGCTGCCGCTCGTGCGGGCGCTCGTCGTCCAGGTCGGGTGCCACGCCGGACCGTCGAACAAGTCAGTGTCGACCTGCACCAGGTCGATCGGGCCCGGGTGCGCCGCCCGGACCTGCCGGGCGAGGTCGTCGAGGTGCGGTGCGTCGGGGTAGACGCCGTCCTGCCCGCTCGGCAGCCGGCTGAGGGTGGGGTCGCCGCCGCCGACGAGCACGACGCTGCCCGGGGTCGGACCCTGCACGACCTTCGTGGTGAAGCGGTGGTCCGCGCCGAGCGCGCTGATCGCCGCGGAGGCGGTGACCAGCTTCATGGTGCTCCCGGTCTGCGTCGGTTCGTCCCCGCGCACGGTCAGGACCGGCGCGCCCGTGCGGACCGAACGCGCGTCGACGAAGAGTCGGCCCGAGGTCCACCGTCCGGCGAGCTCGGGGGCCGTGCACCGCTCGGCGGCGCCCGCGGTGCCCGCCCTCCCGATGGCGGTCGTCGCCACCGCGATCCCACCGACGACGAGCGCCAGGACCGTCGCGAGCGCGATGGTGTGCGGGTAGCGGCGGAGGAGTTCGCGGGGCGTGGTCACCCGAGCATCGTCCCGGTCCGGAGGATCCGACGGCATCGGCTGCTCGGGTGAAGCACGCTCACCTCCTTCGTCCTGGAGGACGATCGAGGGTCGCGTCAGTCCCCGAGCCCGAGGATGAGGCGTCGGAGCAGGCCGGCCAACCGGTCCTGCTCGGCGTCCGGCATCCCCGCCAGGATGTCGCGCTCGGCGCGGAGCAGGTCCGCGATCGCCGCGTCCACCGTCGTCCGACCCGCGCCCGTCAGCGACACGAGGATCCCGCGGCCGTCGCGCGGATCGGTCCGCCGAGCCACCAGCCCGCGGGCCGTCAACCGGTCCACCCGGTTCGTCATCGTGCCGCTCGACACGAGGGTCTGCTGCAGGAGGGTCTTCGGGCTCAGCTCGTACGGCTCGCCCGCCCGCCGCAGCGCCGACAGGACGTCGAACTCCCACGGCTCGACCCCGCTCGCGTCGAACGCCGCACGTCGTGCCCGGTCGAGGTGTCGCGCCAATCGGTCCACGCGGGACAGCACCTCGAGCGGCCCGAAGTCGAGGTCCTCGCGCTCACGCCCCCACGCGGCGACGATGCGATCGACCTCGTCCTGCTGCGGCATCCCTCCATCTTGGCGGAACCGGTGGCGCGCGGCCAGCGCCGGAGCCGTGGGAAGATGGGCGGGCACCCGCTCGGGTGTGTTCCGCCTTGGTGTAATGGCAGCACGACGGCCTTTGGTGCCGTGAGGTCCGGGTTCGAATCCTGGAGGCGGAGCGCGCGTACGCCGGGCCGATCGGAGCTCTCGGGGGATCGGTTTGATCATTTCCGTCCCCGTCCCGAAGGCTGACCCGGCACCAGCGGCTTGCTCGGGGCGATCACGTCGATCGACGACTTCGACTCGGCGTCCGTCGATGCACCTCCACCGCCCGGTACGGCGAGTACCCGCGTCAGACGCTCCGCGACGCCCGCCCCGAACCGCCGGTGATCTCGCTCGTGCTGAGAGGCCCCTGATTCCTCCGGCTGACCACCGGCTCCTGCGCACGACCGGGAACGTCAGGATGTGAGCGGACTGCGCATGTCGGACAGCGAACCGTTGGTCGCCCAGGGGACCATTACTGTCGTGCGGGCCGTGGTGGTGCACCGTCGTCGAGGGCGGCGGTGACGCGATCGATGACGCCGACGAACCGGGCACGCCCGTCGTCGGAGAAGGAGGACAGCAGCTCGTGGAGTTGCTCGTTGGTGTGGACCAGGGGCGCGGGAGGCGCTGCAGTGGGTGACGGGACCGATCGATCTCCTGCCGACGCCGTCCGTCTGCAGATCCACGGCGTGGACACCGAGTCGGCGATGGCGGCCCTGCCCGGGTTGTACGCCGGCAAGCACTGGCACACCCAGGACACCGAGGCTCCGTACAGCTACCGGTACGGTGCCGCCGGCGACCGACGGCTGTCCCTGCGTCGTTCGCAGATGAGCGGGCACATCCGCGGCAACATCCCGCCGAGCGAGGACTACGTGGTCCAGTGGATCGACGCCGGCGTCTCCGTCGTCGACCTGTACGGGGACCCCGTGCAGCAGACGCTGCACCAGCCGCTGCTGTTCCCGCCGGAGCGCGACTTCGTCTTCACCTTCGCCGACTACGACCAGCGACTCGTGCACCTGAACCGGGACCTCGTGCGCGACGTCGCCGCGGAACGGTACGACCTCGACGGCCGGGACCTCCGCTTCGACCACCGGCAGGCGCCCTCGGACGACGCCGTGCTGCGGTGGCGGCGCGCGCTGTCCGCTGCGTCGACCGTCCTCCGCGAGTCGGAGCTCGGCTCGCTGGCGTGGCACGAAGCCACCCGCGAGACGGCGGCGGCGTTCCTCGCGCTCTACCCGCCGTTGCTGTCCGAGCCCCTCCCGTCGGTGCTGTCGCTGCCGAAGAACGCGCGACTCCGCCGAGCGGTGGACCACCTGCACGCGAACGCGCACCTGCCGATGACGGTCGCCGACATCGCGGCGGTCGCCGACCTGAGCATCCGGGCGCTGCAGGGATCGTTCCACCGGGTCTTCGACATGAGCCCGATGTCGTACCTCCGCGAGGTCCGCCTCACCCGGGTCCGCGACGAGCTCCTGCAACTGGACCCCGCCACGACGACCGTCGCCGACATCGCGAGGCGATGGGGCTTCACGCACCTCGGACGGTTCTCCGGGCTCTACCTCGCCCGCTACGGCGAGTACCCGAAGGACACACTCCGCCGCTGACGGGGGCGACGGACCATGCCGCCCGACGGACGGGAGGCGCGGTGCGGGCCCGCACCGCGCCTCCCGTCCGCGTCGGATCCCGTCAGCGCACCCGCCGACGTCGGCGCTGCAGCGCCGACGGTCAGCGGACCCGCACCGAGACGGTCCCGATG
>Ga0265780_10002562_pt1 | contig 24490 bp, 22 predicted proteins | sample P1T30metagenome_FD_192432 | JGI IMG/M metagenome (GOLD analysis project Ga0265780, IMG submission 192432) | Plant litter microbial communities from East Loma Ridge, Irvine, California - P1 T30 | ecosystem: Environmental > Terrestrial > Plant litter > Unclassified | place: USA: California... | reverse complement strand
CGCTGCGCCGAACGCGGCGAATGTGATCGGTACCGCACTGTCGGCGCTCGGCACGGCCATCAAGGCAGTGCAAAGCGAGGTGGCCGGCCTGCGCAAGGATCAAAACGTGCAGACCGGCGACCAGATCACCACCAATGCCGAAGGTCAGCAAGCAATCGTTGACGGCCTGAACAAGGTGGTGGCGAAGACCACCGTCACCAAAGTCGAACAGGTAACTCTCGAATGACAATTTCTGATGCGCAATACGCTGCGTGGCTCGAAGACTCGACCGCGCAGCGCGTGACGTTGTATCGCGTGAACTGCCTGGTGAACGGGCAGCCCGTAGTGCGGCGCCTGGCCAATGGGCCTTTCACGGGCCCGGCCAGCGCGCCGTACACCGCGGCGATCGCCAAGGACCTCGAGATCAGCCGGTCGATCTCGATCGATGGCGACGCCAAGCTGTCCGCCGGCGACGTCGAGGTCTGGAACGTCAACGGCGAGTTCGATTCCTGGTTCGCTGATGTGTGGGCGAATCAACGGGTCGAGGTCTACGTCGGCGACGTGCGGTGGGATGAGTCGGATTTTCGGCTCTCCTTCGTCGGCAACCTGGCGGACATTGCCTACGGCGCCGACCGCTCGACGCTCGTCCTGAAGTTCCGGGACGCGCTGCAGCGGCTGAACACCCCGGTGTCGGAAGCCAAGATGGCCGACGGCACGCTGTACCCGGTCGCGCTGGGCGAGGTGCCGAACATGACGCCGAAGTACGACTCGGTGACCGGGCGCTACTACTACCACTGCGGACCGGCCGAGGGGCTGATCGAACCGCGCACCGACGGCAAGAAGCGCTCGCCGGACGTGACGGACGATCCGACCAACGGCCGCTTCGCCTTCAACACCGCGGTCGGGCCCGGTGCCATCACCTGCAGCGTCCAGGGCGACAAGATCGGCGGCATCTACCGGAACACTATCGCCTCGCTGGTGCAGCTACTGGCGACGTCCTACGGCAAGGCCTCCACGCGCATGACTGTGGACGACATCGACGCGGCGAACTTCCTGGCGTTCAACGTAAAGAACCCGCAGCCGGTCGGTCTGGCGATTCTCGACCGGACCAACGTGCTTGCGGCCATCGCGCAGCTGGCATCGAGCAAAGGCGCGCAGCTGATTCCGTCGATGGTGGGAAAGCTCCGGCTCCTGCAATACGCGATCCCGGCCAGTGCGGCGCTGGGCATCCCTCGCTCGATGCAGGCTCAGGACACGCTGGCGCCGGTGGCGCGGTCGACGGCGGCCGCGGCGGTGCAGATCGGGTTTTGCCGCAACTACACCACGCAGCCCAGCCTCGGCCAGGTCTCGCTCCCGCCTGAGCACAAGCAGATGTTCGCCACCGAGTGGCAAACCTATACCGAGGTCGACACCGCGACGCAGGCGGCATACAGCCTGTACGCCGACCCAGCGCCGATCGAAACCTGCCTGCTGACGCTGGCCGACGCGAAGGCCGAGGCCGAGCGGCGCCTGGCAATCGTCAAGGTGCCGCGCACGACCTACCGCGTCGAGCTGACGCCGGCCGGCATGCTGGTCGAGCTGGGCGAGGCGCGCAACCTGTTCAGCGACCGCTTCGGCCTGGACGCCGGCAAGCCCGGCCTGGTCACCAGCCTGACCACGAACTTCGGCACCTACGCCGTTACGGCGGAAGTCACGATTTAAGGAACCCATGGCAAATTTGCGCATCATCGCCAGCAACGCGGCGCGCCGCGCCACGCTTACAGCCAGCAGCACGGACGGCCTCCTGGCTGTCGCCAACCTGGTCGCCGACAAGAAATCGGACGTCTGGCGCGCCACCGGCACGGCCGCCAGGATCGGCGGCACGTTGCCAGCGCCCGAACCGGCGTCGGGGGTCGCGCTGCTCGGCAACTTCTCGCCGACGACCACGATGCGCTTGCGGCTGTCGAATGAGCTGCCGGCGACGAACCTGCTCACCAACACCAGCTCCGGCGCGGCCATGAGCAGCAATGGCGATACCGGCACGGTGGTGAATGCCGGCGCCGCGCCCGACGGCACCACGACCACGATCCGCATCAGTAACGGCTCGCGGTACCGCGCGGTGTCGAGCATGGCGGTCGGCACGACCTACACCTACAGCGAGTTCGTGAAGTCGGCCGGCGGCACCGGTGCGACGCTGCTGAAGGATGGCGGCGGCACCTCCGCTTCCGCGGTCTTCGCCTTTGCGACTGGCGCCATCTCCGGCGCCGGGTCGACGGCGGTCGCCATCGGCGGCGGTTGGTACCGGGTTTCGATGACGTTCACGGCGACGGCCGCCACTGGCAGCTTCCACTACCTGCCCAGCGGCGGGGCGGTGGAGTTCTGGGGCGCGCAGTTGGAGACGGGCGCGGCCCCGACCAGCTACTTTCCGAGCGGCGGCACGCCGGGCGCGCGGCCGGCCGGCTACATCGACACCTGGCAGAGCTACGACTACGACAGCGGCGTCGTGCCGGCGTGCCCGGCGCCGGCCATCGTTCTGGAGGGCTGGACCGCGGCGAAATCCGCCAGCGCTTACGCCTACGGTGGCGGCGCGTACGCGCGCGCCTGGTTCCCGGTGACGCAGTTCAGGGCGTTCGCCATCGACCTGGTCGACACGAACAACCTGCAGGGCTACATCGAGGCTGCACAGCTGGTGATCGGGCAGTACTGGTCGCCGACCTACAACCCGACCTCGGGCTCGGCCACCGACGTCGATGCGACGACCCACTACCGCACCGGCGCCGGCGACCTGATGAGCCGCGCGTCGACGATCCACAAGAAGGTGGCGATCGAGCTGGAATACATGCCGGCGGAGGACCGCGCCGCGCTGGCCAGCATCTTGCGCGGCAGCCGGGCCCGGCCGGTGTTCTTCAGCCTCTACCCCGGCCACGCCGACCTGGCGCTCGAGCGCGACCACACACTGATCGGCAAGCGCATGAGCGATTCCGAGGTGGCGGTGCAGATGGCCATCCGCTACGGCACGAAGCTGGACATCGAATCAATCTAAGGAGCCGCATGGCTACTGTAGTCAATTTCATCGACACGACGCTGCAGGCTGCGGCCGCGCGCGGCGTCAACCTGCCGACGGCAGACATCCAGCTGCTGCCGTCGGCACCGCTGTTCAAGGTGGGCGCCGATGGCTCGATCACGCCGGAATCGATCACCTTCACGGCGACGCTGATCGACCTGGATGCGCCGCTGACGTTCAACGCCACCGGCGCGCCGCTGGCCAACGTGCAGGCGCGCTCCGTTACCGTGGCCGGCGCCGCCATGACGGGATCGAGCGTCACCGTCATCGCCAGCGCGACCGTCAATGGTCGGACCTACACGAAGCCGTGCACGATTACGAAGGTGCAGGATGGCGTTGTCGGCTCGACCACCTACACCTGGATCAAATACGCCGACTCGGCGGCCGGCGCCGGCCTCTCGGACGACCCGACCGGCAAGGCCTATATCGGCCTGGCGTACAACAAGACCTCGCCGATCGAGTCGACCATCGCTTCGGATTACACGTGGTCCCTGATTAAAGGTACCGACGGCGTCCCGGGCCAGCCGGGCAAGGATGGTGTGCAGCTGTACACCTGGATCAAGTATTCGGACAGCGCGAACGGCAATGCTCCGTACGACGTGCCCAATGCGAACACGCTTTACATCGGCATCGCGGTCAACAAAACGACGGCGACGGAGTCGAGCAACCCGGGCGACTACGTGTGGTCGCGGTTCAAGGGAGATCAGGGCGTGCCCGGCCCAGCGCTATACACCTGGATCAAGTATGCGGATTCCGCCGCGGGCGCAGGCCTGAGCGACGATCCAACGAACAAGGCCTACATCGGCTTCGCCTACAACAAGACGACCGCCGTCGAGAGCGAAAACCCGGCCGACTATGCCTGGTCCCTGAATCAGGGCGGGCAGGGCGTGCCGGGCCAGCCGGGCAAGGACGGCACGACCTATTACACGTGGATCAAATACTCGGACGTCCCGGACGGCACCGGGCTGTACGATGTGCCGACCAGCTCGACTATGTACATCGGCATCGCCGTGAACAAGGTCACTGCCACCGAGTCGACGAACAAGGCCGACTACACCTGGTCGAAGTTCCGCGGCGATCAGGGTGTACCGGGCAGTCCGGGCCAGCCCGGCCAGCGCGGCACCGTCGACATCTCGGCCGGCACCGCAGGCACTGCGTGGTCGGACAGCGAAGCCACCGCGGCGATCGCGCAAACCGGCTACGGCACGCCGCAGATGCTGGACGTGGTGACGCTCTACAACCAGGCCGCCGGCTTCGCCAGCACCCGGTACTGGAACGGCAGCGCATGGATTGCGGTGTCGCAGGTCATCAACGGCAGCCTGCTGGTGAAGAACACCGTAGCGGCCGACAAGATCGACACGCGCGGACTCAGCATCAAGGATGCCGCCGGCATCGTCATCCTGGCCGCCGGCTCAGCATTGCCCGCCGCCTATGCACCGCCGGGCACGCTGAATAGCGAGCAGAGCCTCGACGCACTTGGGTATGGCGCGCAGTTTATCGGGCGCGGCGTGCGTGTTGACGGAAACAAGCTTACGAAAACCGGTGCCGACGGCAACTGGAATTCTGATGCTCGAAGTAAGGAGGGCTTCGTCGGAGGCGCTTATGCCAGTGCTGTAATCGACGTCAAATGCGAACTCATGTTCGGGCTGACCACGGATCCAGACTGGAACTTCTCCTATGACAGCATCGATTTCGCCATTTATACCAACCTGACTGGAGGGATCTTCCATTACCAAAACGGCATCGAGAAAGGCCTGATCGGTAATTACGTGGTTGGCGATTGCCTGTCGATGCAATACGACGGCACGAACATTGTAATGATGAAAAACGGTGTTGTTCTAACTGGCGTGAATTCATCAGGAAAGTGGCCAGCAGCAATCACGGCCCCGCTGTTCTTCGACTCGTCTTTTGTGACAACGGGCACAAGCCTTTCTGGTGTGCGATTTGGCGCTATGTCGTCCAACAACTTCGCGGACGTTGGCGGGCCAACGAAGCCGCAGGACAACGCCACCGTTGGCGCGCCCTCTGGCACCTATGTCGGCGGCACCGAGGCTGGGCTGTTGGCTTCGCGCGCGCTGAACGGCGATGCCGCCTTCAATGCCCTCGGCGACAAGCTCAGCAAGACCGCCGCCAACATTCTGAGTGCTCCGATCACGCTGCAGACGGCGGGCGCCATCGCATCGGGGACGCTTACGACCGACGGCGCCGGCAATCGCACTGGCGGCTACGGCACGCTGATGTCGCAGTACGGCCTGGTGCACTACACCGCGGACGGCCAGCCGGCTGTAACGCTCGGCGCGAATGGCGTTGCTGTGAAGGCGGACGTCAGCGGCTCGACCGGCACCTTCGGTGCGGTGCGCATCGGCGTGTCGCTGTCCCTCAAGGCTGGCTCCTTCAATGCGGACCCTGGCATCTGGCAGGGCCTGGTCGACGGGGTCCCGAAATTCAGCATCGTCGCCGCCAATGGCGCCAAGCTCATCTACGACCCGACCCTGGCCAACCCGCTGCAGCTGGTGAACGTCGCCACCGCCACCGACTACATCTACAGCGTGCAGATCAATACGGGTGGCTCGTCGCCGATCTTCAACCTGCCTCGGCGGAATGAGCAGTTTGCCGGTACGTACATCGCCAGCAGCAATGCGCCAAACGTCACCTCGCGCAGCTGGCGCGTCACTACCGCCGGCTTGACGGCAGCACGCCTTGCCGTCTCTGCGGATGGCACGCAGGCCACGCTGTACGTGAACGCCAATGGCCTGGCCAACGAGGACGGCGTTGACTTTTATGTTTACTGCGACTTCGTCGCCGGCGGCACCACGCACACCGGTGGCTCGCTGGTGACTTGCATATTTACTTGAGGAAACACATGGGTATGTATTTGGCGGTAGAAGTCGCCACCAACCGCATCCTGCGCGGGGAGGGCCGGACTGAAAACGACCCGCAGCCGCTGCCGCGCAACGGCCAGGTGTACTACGCATGGGAAGGCAAGCTTTCCTTTGCCGAGCCCACGCCGACGTCAGTGCTCGAATGGCATGGCGAGCCGGTATGGGTCGAGACAGCATCGCTCGCCGACCTGGTCCTGCGCGCCATCGACCAGATCGACAGCGCGGCCGACGCCGCTCGGCTGGCCGTGATCGCCAAGCAGACCAACACGCCGGAGTACCAGCGCGCGGAAGCCCAGGCGCGCGCCTTCAAGGCAGCCGACTATCCGACCGGCGACGTGCCGCGCAACGTGGCCGGCTGGGCCGCGGCGAAGTGGCGCAACGAGTGGACTGCGCAGCAGGCGGCCGACGACATCATCGCCACAGCGGACCGCTGGTACGACCTGCTCGACGACATCCGCGACCTGCGCCTTGCCGCCAAGGAGGATGCGCGCCACGCCACCGGCGCCGACGAGCTGACCGGCCGCGCTGAGCAATTCGCAACAGACCTCTCCAACCTGATGAAAGGACTCGCATGACCGCGCGCCCAGGAATTATCACCGTCCGGCTCACCAGCCGCTGGCCGTATAACCCGCTGTCGCTGGCCATCGGCGTGGCGTCCGGCAGCCGGCAGTTCAGCCACGCCATCGCCATCATCAAGGACCGCGCTTACGAGGCGTCGATGACGCACGGCTGCCGCGCCGCCAGCGTGCCGGCGATCATGTCCGGCATCGCAGTGTTCCGCGATATGCCGGTGTGGGTTCCGGACCTCGACGCGGCAATCGCGTTCGCCGAGGCCCAGGTGGGGAAGGGCTACGACTGGCCGGGCGCCGTCGGCATCCCGTTCACCTATTCCACCGAATGGTCGGACGACTCGAAGTGGTGGTGCTCCGACCTCGTGTTCGCGATCGTCCTGGCCGGCGGCGTGCGCCTGCTCGACCCCGTGGAGACCAAGCGGGTGCGCCCGATCGACCTGCAGATGGTCGACAGGCCGAAGGGCGTGATCGCCTATGTGTGACCGTCACGAAAATTTCAACCAGCCCGCTTCGGCGGGTTTTTTTATGGGTACCCCGTGATCGATCAATCACACGCAGAAGCGCTGGCAACGGCGCGCATCGACATCGCCCGACTCGAAGTTCAGGTCGGACACCTCAACAAAAACATGGCCGATCTCCAAGAGAGCAACCAGCAACTGACCGCCAAGCTCGATCAGGTGCTGCTTACCCTTTCGGAGGCGCGCGGCGGGTGGAAGACGCTGATGCTCGTCGGTGGCTCCGCATCCACTGCCGGCGCCGCGCTGGCGTGGGCGATTCAACATCTCTCGAAAGGCTGAAATGAAAAAACTGAAAGAGCGGCTCCATGCTATCGACAAAGAGTTCAGCGCCGTCCTGGCCGTTTTGCTCGCGCTGCTGGTCGATAACGCAGATAGCGTGATGCAGGCCATTGCTGATCATCTGCCTGAGCTGGTCCCGTACCTGTCCGCAGACGCCGTGCGAGTCGCGGGCGTTCTCGGCATCTCGCTCAAGGTGATCCTGGCGGTGCGCAAGGCCAAGGTCAAGGAGTCGAGCCAATGACCCCCGCCGAATTCATCGCCCAGATCCTGCCTGGCGCCCAGGCCTGCCAGCGCGCCACCGGCATCCCGGCCAGCTTCACGATCGCTCAGGCGGCGCTCGAGTCGGGCTGGGGCAGCCGCGCGCCGGGTAACAACCTGTTCGGCGTGAAGGCGGATAAGGCCTGGAAGGGCCTGACCGTCGACGTGCCGACGCACGAAGTCGTCAAGGGCCAGCGCATCGCCATCACCGACAAGTTCCGGGCCTACCCGAGCTGGGCCGCCTGCGTACTGGACCGGGCCGCGTTCTTCAAGGTCAACCCGCGCTATGCCGCGTGCTTCCGCGAGAAGACGGGCGAGGGCTGGGCGCGCGCGGCGGCCGCCGCCGGCTACGCCACGGACCCGAACTACGCCTCCAGCCTGATCGCCGTGATGGGCAATCGTCCGGGCGGCCGGAACATGGCGCAGTACGACCTGCCGGCGGCACCGTGATTGCCGCGCTGGCGCGGTACAAGCTGGCGGCCGAGATCCTGGTGTTCGGCGCGCTGGCCGGCGCCGGTGCGTACGGCGTGCACATGGCGCTCGAGCATGCGCGCGAAGCCGGCCGGGCCGAGGTCCGCGCCGAGTGGGCCCGGGCGAGCGCAGCGGCCGAGAAGGCGGCGCAGGCCCAGACCGAAGGCTGGCGCGCCCAACGCGATGCCGCCGCAACCGAGGGAGCAAAACGTGAAGAGACCATCCGCAGCCTGGCTGCTACTTCTGCCGCTGCTGCTGGCGGCCTGCGCGACGCCGTCGCCAGGATCGACCGGGCAGTGCCCGACTATTCCGCCGATGCCCTACGTGCGACCGTCCGCACCTACGGGGAGCTTCTTGAAAGCTGCCACCGAGAGCGCGGAGAAAGCGCGGCAGAAACTGAGCGAATCAACAGCGAAAAGCGCACCCTGATTGAAGCCTGGCCGCGCAGCGCGCCGCCGGCCTCCGACACCCAGCAGTAAGAAAGGCACGCATGACCAAGATCACCTACGACCCGAAGCTGCGCGAATACGCCACCCCGCAACAGGCCATCTACCTGGATGCCGTCATCGAGCACGGCGGCGAGCGACCGGCGGCCCGCGCGCTGGGCGTCGGCAAGACCACGATCCAGCAGTCCCTGGCGCGCCTGAAGGTCGCCGCGGCCGCGCGCGGCTACGCGCCCGAGTTCGACCTGCAGCATCCGGTGGCGCCCGGCCAGATGCTGAAGGGCACGTCGACGCTGTACAAGGACGGCCAGCCGGTATTGCAGTGGGTGAAGACCCGCGCGGACGCGGCGCAGATGGAGGAGTTCATGCGCGCGGCCGCCGCGGCGATGGCTGAAGAGCTACCACGGGCCCGGCCGGCGAAGGCGCCGCGCCTGACCAATGAGAAGTTGGCCAATGTCTTTACCCTGACGGACTCCCATGTAGGGATGAGGGCGTGGCACCGTGAGAACCTGGACCCGAACGGCAGTTGGGACCTGGAGATTGCCGAGCGCACGCTGGTTGGCTGCTTCGAGCACATGGTCAAGGCCAGCCCGCCAGCGCGGGCCGGCATTGTCGCGCAACTCGGTGACTTCCTTCACAGCGACGGCATGGGGCTGATCGAGGGGCGTACACCCACCTCTGGCCACGTTTTAGACCAGGACGGCCGGTTCCAGAAGGTGGTTCAGACCGCCATCCGGATCCTACGCCGAGTGATCGGCTTCGCGCTCGAGCGGCATGAGAAGGTGGTCGTCCTGATGGCCGAGGGAAATCACGACCTCGCGTCGAGCGTCTGGCTGCGCGCGATGTTCAAGGCGCTGTACGAAAACGAGCCACGCGTCGAGGTGATCGATTCCGAGTTGCCGTACTACGTCTACCAGCACGGCGAGACGATGCTGGCCTGGCACCATGGCCACCTGAAGAAGAACGACCAGCTGCCGCTGCTGTTCGCCGCCCAGTTCCCGAAGGTCTGGGGCGGCACCACGCGCAGGTACGCCCACACAGGCCACCGCCACCATTTCGAGGAAAAGGAGCACTCTGGCATGACGGTGGTCCAGCACTCGACCCTGGCCGCCCGGGACGCCTACGCTGCGCGCGGCGGCTGGATGAGCGATCGGCAGTGCACCGCGATCACCTACCACAGCGAGTTCGGCCAGGTCTGCCGCAACACCGTCACTCCGGAAATGCTTCAGCCATCAATTTGATGGCGCCGCGCCGCTCCCAAGGTCGGGTGAGCACTCGAATCGCAACCTGAAGGGGTATCCCGTTTTCAGCCAAAGTGCGAGCTATGTTGATCGTGCTCTGCCCGGCCCGATTGTTGAGTATGGCGTCGACCAGCACCGCCGAAAGCCTATCAATTCGCTTGTTCATCGGGCAAGCCTGCGCTCACTTGTACCGGCCAGCTTTGATATAGATCAAATAATGAGAGTGAATGCGGCAGCGAATCAAGCTTGTCAAAAGATGAAGTTAACGATACTGTATAAACATACAGTATTTCCATGCATCACCATGAACATTCAAGCCACCCCTGTCAGTCCTGAGGCTCTGCATCCCGCGCTCTGGCGCGCTTCCCAGCTCGGCCGCGCGACCACCAGATGCGTGGACACCGGCTACACCGCGCTGTCAAATCAACTGCCCGGCGGCGGCTGGCCGACCGGTTCGCTCACCGAGCTGCTGACGCAGCAGCCTGGCATTGGTGAAATGCGGCTGTTGGCGCCGGCGCTGGCAAAGGTCGCCAAGCGAAAGATCGTGATGCTCGAGCCGCCGCACCCGCCCCAGGCGCTCGCGCTGGCGTCGCTCGGCTTGGCGCCGGACCAGGCGATCTGGATGCGCGCCAAGTCCACCGCCGATACCCTATGGGCGGCCGAGCAGGTCCTGCGCAGCGGGAGTTGCGGCGCGCTGCTGATGTGGCAGACGCACGCCCGGCCGGAATACCTGCGGCGCCTGCACCTGGCGGCCCAGGCCGGCGAGACCCTGTGCTTCGTGTTTCGCCCGGTTGCCGCCGCCCAGGATGCCTCGGTGGCGCCGCTGCGCCTGGCGTTGCGGCCGGCGCCCGGCGGGCTCGACATCGGGTTCGTGAAGCGGCGCGGGCCGAGCACAGACCAGACGCTGTTCCTGCCGATGTCGATCGGTTTCGGCTTCCGCCCGGCGCCGCAGCGGCAGCGCGATACGGCCCAGCCGGCGCCGGCGCGCGTGGCGCCGCAGGGGCTGCCAGAACTGGCTCAATAAGGCCCAAAATCGTTTCCGCAACTACCCGCCAAAACAAGCGCTCTCGGGGCAAAATTCGGCGCAAAAGCGAGTAGCCTGCGGAAATGAAAACGTCGCAAGTGACTGATTCTTAAATGATAAGTCTGTAGACTTGAAAACTGCCGACGGGGGAACCCGTTCGTGAGTTCGAATCTCACCGCTTCCGCCAAGCATACTGAATCAAAGCCCCACACGCTGGGGCTTTTTTTCGTCCACGCCTGCCACAAATTCTCGAATTGGACAACTAGTAATCGTCGCAACTCTACTTTTCGTATCGGCGACCTACACTCTTTCTACTGCGGACGGCGCACCACGATCAGCAAGTGGAAACCCGACACCACTCAAAAAAAATCGGGCATTCCTGCGTTGTAGAAGACCAAAACCAACTAGGAGGCGACTCACATGGACCAGGCCACAGAAACCAAAGTGCTGAATTCGTTGTACGACCGGCTCTTCCAGGCAGTGACGTATGCGCCGGCAGGCAAGCAGAACGATGCGTTCAAAACAGAGACCACCTTCATCCAGTTCGCGCAGAACCAGGCTCTGAATCCGAAGGATTTCGCGAACATGGTGACGCCGACGAACCCGAAAGGGCTCCTGACCTCATCGCAGTCGTTTGCCAACCTGGTCGACCTGATGCCGTCGCAAAGGTCGAGCTACGATCCGACCGGCACGCTGATTTCGCAAACCTACAAGCAGATCGTCGACGGCGCCAATTCGACGACCAAGCCGAATCCGGATCAGGAAAAGAAGTACAAGATGGCGTACGACTACCTCAACACGACGTCCACGATCACCGACTACACCGGCGCCGCAATCACCCAGACCGATAACTCCGCGATCTACAAGACCTACCTGAGCAACCAGACCGCGTACATCGCGGCGGTGAGCGGCTACCGGACCGCTTACCTGGGGTACGACCTGACCGACCCGGTCCAGCAACGGCAGTGGCAGGCGAATGAGCCCATGCTGAGGAATAACGTCGACCAGACCTATACGACATGGCGCGCGCAGGGGGCGGCACAGGTCGAGCAGGCGCTGGCAGCGCTGGCCTCGTCGATCAACGATGCGGTCGGCAATGCCATCAGCGCCGCGCAAAGGCAGATGGCGTCGCCGATGGCGTCGTCGACCGGCGACGGCTCCGGGTGGTATTTCACTTATCCGATTCCCGGCAACTTTGCCGACCCGGGCGCCGCCGGCTTCACGACGCTCACGCTGAGCAGCGATAACCTCGAGACCACAGCCTCGTCGACCTATTCCGACTGGGGCGCCAGCGGCTCGGCCAGCTGGGGGCTGTGGAGTGGCAGCGCCAGCGCGAGCAAGCACCATGCCGACTCGCACGCGCATATGGATGCCAGCACATTCAAGCTCACCGCCGAGATTGCCGTGGTGCGGGTATTCCGGCCCTGGCTCAACGACCTCATCTTCAAGATGAACAACTGGTACAGCAACATGGGCGACGCCAATTGCATTTCGATCGGCAAGCTCACCAGCGACACGCTGGTCATGCCGCTGATTCCGACGGCGTTCGTGGTGGCGCGCAACGTCGCGATCACGGCGGACTGGAGTTCGGACGACAAGAAACACGTCGAAGATGCGGTGACCTCCAAGGCCAGTGTGGGATGGGGGCCGTTCAGCGTCAGCGGCAATTATTCGAGCGGCTCGTCCAGCGATTATCACAAGTCGACCTTCGACGGCGGCACCTTGCGGATCCCGGATATCCAGATCATTGCCTGGGTCAGCGAGATCACGCCGGCCAGCCCGCCGATGAATCCGTTGACCGCGAAAGACAGCGACAAGGCGGCAGCACCGGCTGCCTGACCTGGCCGCGATAGCCGCAACCAGGAGGGGACCGGCGTGCAGGCGCCGGTCGCCTTCTTTCAATCCGGATGGTGGAGGACGACGTGTCGTTTAATCTTTCCCGCGAAATCGGCAAGCTCCTTCCACGCCCGCGCAGTGCGCCTCCCCAAGGGGGCAACAAGGCGGGCGGCTCCAACGAGGGACCGGTCATTACCGGCGGCACCCGGGTCGACTGCAGGCCCGTCTTGCAGCTCAACGCATTGCCGATGACCTTGTCGCCGGCGACTTACCGGAATGCCCACTCGAGCGCCAATCCGAACGGCAGCTACACGGCACTGTATGCCTTTTCCCAGCTCGCGGATGTCATTCCCGGCTTTGCCGAATATTTTTCACCGAGCCTGAGTACCGTTTCCTCGGTCTACGAAAGTGTGGTGCGCGGGGCATCGATCGATGCAGGCGGAAGCTTTGCCGCGCAGACCTTCGCCAGCGCGCAAAAACTGTTCAACGACGCTGCGCTGGCGAATATGGACGGGATACCGGACACCTGGTACCCGGCATATGCAACACCGGTCGACTGGTACGACACCGACGATCCGGGCCGCTTCAGCGACATTGCCATCGATCTGAGCGGCACGACGGGTGCCAACGATGGTCCCTACCAGATACTGCATCCGGGCAGGGAAAAGCTGGTGCTGCATGCGCCCGGGAACGGCGTTGCGCGCGCCGTCCCCATCGATCCCGCCACGTCGCTGCAATCCGTCAAGTTCAAGTATCTGGAAGTCGTGCTCGATCGGCCCTGGCTCAAGTTCGATATTTTCAGCCAGGCCGGGTGGTCGATCGGCGGCCAGGAACCGGGCTACCTGTCGAGCGGCGACACGGACGAGAATGCGGGCGTCATGCCGCTCATTACGACATCGCTGCTGGTGGGCGTGAGCGTGCAGCTGGAGGCGCAATGGAGCGCCAAAGACCAGCAGGTGCTCGACAGCGCGCAGCAGGCGGGTGAGCATGCCTCGGTGGGACCATTCGTCGTCAATCGCGACGCGAACGAGTCGCCCCAGTCCGCCGGACTGCATGTCATCGGCTGGGTCAGCCAACTGGTGCCGTTCGCGCCCCGTACCCGCTAAGACGGGATTGTCGCTGCACTGTTGTCGTCATCCGACGCGGCAGTGCAACAATCGGATGATTGTGTCGACGATCCCGTTTATGGTGTAACAAATTGTACATTTTCATACTGCGCCGAACATCCGCTTACGTCGCCCAAACTGCCGATATCCATAATGGGTAAGCCAGTAAATAGGTGACCCTAAAGTCAGCAATACACGATTTCGTTACAGTTCCTTACGGATTGACTCTTCGAGTGAGCAAAGTCGCAATGTTAAGGTCCTTGCATGCACCGCAACAAAGCCGTTGCGCGCCTTGTCATCAATACGAAGAGGAAACACCATGAAAAAGCTGATCGTCGCACTCGTGTCCACCATCGCCGCCGCTGGCGCAGCCCAGGCACAAAGCAACCTGATGGATGCCAACGCCTACTCGCCGCGTCCTTACGTCGGCGTTGCCGTGTCCGGCGCCAAGAACCAGGCCACCGACAACTGGCGCGCCAGCCCGAAGGTCTTCGGCGGCTATGAGATCACCCAGAACTGGGGCGTCGAAGCGGGTTACACCCACCACGGCAGCGAAGACTACGACACCAACAGCAATGCGACGCCGGTGCGCGCGCAGGTGAAGGGTTCGGATTCCTACTTGGCCGCCAAGTACGCCATGCCGGTGAACGAGCGCGTGTCGGCTTACGCCAAGCTGGGCGCATCGTACAGTGAGCGCAAGAACGAACTGCGCGGCGTGAATAACGTCCAGGTCAACGACCGCGATACCGGCGTGTACGGCAGCCTGGGCGTGCAATATGCCGTGAACCAGAACGTTTCCATCGTCGGTGAATACGAGCGCTACGGCAAGGACAAGGCCACCGGCTCGAAAGCCGATGCCCTGAACGTCGGCCTGAAATACGGCTTCTAAGCTGTAATACGGCTTCCGGGCCGACCCTTCCCCCGGCCGGTGCCTCCCGTTGCGGGAGCGCCGGCCTGTCCCCTTGGCGCAGCCGCGCCGCCACCAGTATTCCCGCACCTGCTATCCGGATTCCCTTACCAGGGACGCCACAGATCCTGGCCGCGCCAGCGTTCGCGCGCATGGCTCAGCGAGGCACGCGTATGCGCCTTGTCGCTCGCCGCTTTGGCCTGCTCGAACACCGGTCCCCACATCGGATGCCCGCCTTCGCCGCGTCCCAGTGCAAAGCCGGGATCGATGCCGAGCGCGGTGTCGAAGGCATGGCGGCAATCGACCAGGTCGCGTGTCACGCAATAGCTGAAGGCGATGTATTTCAGGGCTTCCACGCGGATCGGACCGGGCGAACTGCGGACTTCCGGTTCGCCGAGCCTGGCGATGGCATCCATGAAGTCGCCGTTCTCGTAGAGGCGGATACCGTCGAGCATCGCGGCCGCGGCCTTGCGCACCTGTTCCTGTTCCGGCTGCGGCGCCTGGGCGTGCCAGCGCTGGATCCATTGTTCATCCAGCTGCATCTCGTCCGGTGCCCCCGCTTCGGTCGCGGGCAGGATGCCGCCCTGGGCCGACAGCGCGGAAGTGGACATGCTGGTACAGCCGCCTAAGGTCAGCGGCGACAGCAGGCAAGCGAGCAGGGTGCGATGGGCGATCATGACAAGATAGTGGAGCCCGTTCGATCGGTTTTCAAGATGGCTGAGATACCGGCAGTTAAAAATCTGCAGCCGCCGGCGTCAGCGTGCTACGATCGCGGCTGTCCACCGATTGTTCCGTATTCCCTGTATCGGATTCCGCTACCATGTCCGAAGTTTCCCAGCTCCTCACCACGATCAAGCGCCAGCTCAAACTGCAGGGCAAGACCTACCGCGACGTGGCCGCGGCGCTGCAATTGTCCGAAGCCAGCGTCAAGCGCCTGCTGACGTCCACCACGCTGGGCGTCGACCGCCTGGTCGAGATCGGCAACCTGCTCGGCTTTACCTTGTCCGAACTGGCGCAGGAAGCGGCGCTCAGCGAAAGCCGGCTGCGCACGCTGGCGCCGGCGCAGGAGAAAGAGCTGGTGTCCGACACCAAGCTGCTGCTGGTGGCGGTGTGCGCGCTGAACCACTGGACGCTGCAGGACATGCAGGCCGTCTACAAGCTGAGCGAAGCCGAGTGCCTGCAAAAGCTGCTGCACCTGGACCGCCTGCATCTGATCGCCCTGATGCCGGGCAACCGCATCCGCCTGAATGTGGCGCGCGATTTCGACTGGCTGGCGGACGGTCCGATTCGCCAGTTCTTCCGCACCCAGGGCCTCGACGATTTCCTCGGCAGCCGTTTCGACAAGGCCGACGAATCGCTGGCCTTTACCCACGGCATGCTGACCGAGAGCGCGCTGGCGCGCATGCAGGCCGAACTGCGCCAGCTGCGCACGCGCTTCGCCGAGCTGCACGAGGAAAGCCTGGCGTCGCCGCTGCCCAAGCGCCGCGGCAGCGGCCTGCTGCTGGCGCTGCGCGAATGGGAGCCGGCCGGTTTCACGGCGCTGCGGCGCTAGCGGCCGCGGTCTTCGCTCACAGCGTCTGTTCCCACACCAGGCGCCAGGTGGTGTGCGGGCGGTAGACGGTGCTGCGCGCGAGCATAGCGTCGCCGCTGTCGCTGCTGTAGATGCTGCGCTCGATGTAATCCTGGTGCAGCAAGTCGTTGGCCGACAGCCGCAGGCGCGCATTGCGCCCGGCCTTCCACACCGCATACAGGTCGAGCTGGCGCCTGGGCGTGCCGCTGCTCGCCATCGCGGCGCTCTGGCGCGAAACGTAGCCGCCGCGGTAGCTGGCCGTGCCGCCCAGGTCGAGCGCGGCGCCGGCCGTGTAGTCGAGGCCGAGGTTGCCGGTCCATGCCGGCTGGCCGTCGATGCGGTTGTCGGGACCGGGCACCCGTTCCAGGCGCGACCAGTTGCGCGCCAGGTTGGCACGCCCGGCCAGCGCGCCGCGCATGGTCTTGGCCTCCAGTTCGACGCCGCGCACGCGGGCGCGCCCGGCATTGTCCGGTGTGACGATCCACACGCCGCCGCTCTCGAACACCCGGTCCAGGGTGATGTCGCGGATGCGCTTGTCGAAGGCGCTCACGCTCAGCATGCCGCCTTTGCCATCCTTGCCCAGGTAGCGTTCCCACGCCAGGTCGAGGTTCAGTGCCAGTTCCGGACGCAGGTTCGGGTTGCCCTGCTGGTCCGGGTGGGTTGCGCTGTTGTTGTTGTCGACCGTGTAGCGGCGCGGCATCAGCTGGGTGATCTCGGGCGCTTTATAACTGCGGCCGACGGCCAGGCGCAACTGGTCCTGCCGTCCCTGCGCGTCAGGCTGCAGTTTAACCAGGGTCTGCATGATCGGGCTCCACACGCCGGCGCGGACGTCGACCGCGGCGGCGGCATTGCCGGCACCGCTGGTGCGCAGCGTTTCGCGGCGCAGGCCGAGGTAGGCCGACCAGGCCGGGGTGATGTCCCATTCGTCCTGCACGAACAAGGCGATGCGGCGCACGGTGGCGCGGTAGTCCTCGTCGCTGGCCAGCAGCGCGGTCCCGGACGCATCGGCCTGGTGTTCGCGCCGGTATTCGCTGCGGCGCCGGTCGCCGAGGTCCCAGCCGGCCGCCAGCGCGTGGCCGCCGCCGAAGGGACGGCGCCAGCTGCCCGTAAAGATCGACTGGCGTTCCACCGGGCCGGACGCCACGGCATGGGTTTCCAGCAGCGTGCCGCCGCCATCCATGCCGCGATACAGGAAGCCGGCTATGCTGCGGGTCCAGGACGTGACCAGCTTGGCGTTCAGGCTCGCGCCTTCGTCCAGGCGCCGGGTCCAGGCGCCGTCGACGTAGGCTTTCAGCGGACGCGCACGGTAATTGGCGCTGCCGCGCGGGAATGCGGTGGGGGCGCCGACCGGGGTCGTTTCGTTTTCCCGTGCCAGGTTATCGATGCGGCGCGCGCGCACGAAGACCTGCGAGCTGAAGCTGTCGGCGGGACCGGCCTTCCAGTTCAGGCGCGGCGCCAGTTCCAGCATGTCCTCGACCTGGCGGTCGGTCCAGGCGGTGCGGCGCAGCAGCGCGGGCCCGGTGCCTTCTTCGATGTCGAGCGCGGTCACCGGGTTGCGGTTGCGCCTGAGGGTCGCGATCAGCGTCCAGGCGAGGGCGCCGGCCTGGCCGTTGTGCTGGGCCACCACGGTGGGTGCCGCGTAGCCGGCGATGACGCTGCTGCCGGCCTTGATCTCGTCGCGGGTGCCGCCGGCCTTGCGCAGGACGATGTTGATGGCACCGGCCACGGCCTGGCTGCTGGTCTCGGCGGTGGCGACGCGCTGGATCTCGACGCGCTCGACCAGGTCCGGACTGATCGATTCCAGTGCGAAGCCGGACGGCGCCGGCACGCCATTGAGCAGGATCACCACGTAGCCGCTGCCCATGCCGCGCATCCGGATCGCCGGCGCCCGGCCCGGGACCGCATCGACGGTGATGCCCGGCTGGCGCTTGAGCACGTCGCTCAGGCTGCTGTCGCCCTGGCGCAGCAGTTCGTCGCGGGCGATGACGATGGCGGTGGCGGTCGACTGGCGGCGCAGGTCGGTGGCGGCGGCGCTGACCCTGACTTGCTGCATGGCCTGCTGCATCGCCTGCTGCGTCGCTTGTGCTGGCGGCACGGCTTGCGTGGCTTGTTGCGGCTGCGGCTGCTGCTGCTCCTGCTGCTGCGCCGGGCTGGGGGCGTGGGCGCACACGCCCAGCAGCAGCGCGCTGGCGCCGCGGATTCGAAGAAATCGCATGTCGGGATCCGGCTTTCCAGGCTGGGAGGCGGGCGCCGGCGGCGCCCGTTCGATCGCTGGATTATGCGAGGGCGGTTTCCCCCTGGCCAGCAGGCTGGGATGAATGCCCGCAAGAGCGGGATGAATGCGCGGAACGCGTCAGCGGCTGGCCTGCGCCTTGGACTGCTGCACGTCGATGCGGTAAGCCCACGGCGCCAGCGTTTGCGCCGCGCCGCCCGCAAGCGTATAGCGCTGCGGCTGGCCCGATACGTTCACCGTCACCTGCACCGCATTGCCGGGCAGCGCGCGGCGGAAGGCGAACACCTTGTCGTTGCCGGTCGCCAGCGCCTGCGCTGCGGCGCCGTACTGGCCGTTCCACAGCGCCGGGTTGCCGTGCTTGAGCGCGAGCAGGTCGCTGTAGAAAGGCGCATATTCATAGTTCTTCCACGCAATCGGGTCTTTCTCGAAGAACGCGATGCGCTTGTCGAGCCCGGCTTCCTGGCCACCATAGATCAACGGCATGCCGGGCAGGGTGGCGGCCAGCACCGCCATCGCCTTGAAGGCCGGGCCGTACAGCTCGACGTCGCTGCCGGACCAGGAATTCTCGTCGTGGTTGCTGGTGAAGCGCATGCGGTAGGCACCGGGCGGGAAGGTCTTGGGCGGCTTGGCCAGGAAGGCCGCCAGGGTACGCGCATCGGCCTTGCCCTTGGCGATGTCCTTGAAGATGTCCTTGGTGTCCCAGCCGTAGGTCATGTCGAAGGCGTGTTCGTGCAGCTCCGGCTTGTCGGCCTCGGCCAGCATGAACACCGGCTTGACGCGGTCGAGCGCGGCGCGCGCCTGGTTCCAGAACGGGGTCGGCACCTTGCCGGCGACGTCGCAGCGGAAACCGTCGATATCGGCTTCGCGCACCCAGAACAGCATGGCGTCGGTCATGCCTTTCCACAGCGCCCGGTTGTTCCAGTCGAGGCCGGTGACGTCGGTCCAGTATTCCGGCTCGGCACCATCGGTATAGGTGACCGGGAAGATCTCGCCACGTTCGTTCTTCAGGTACCAGTCCTTGTGCTGCACGGTCCACGGATTGTCGAAGGCGGTGTGATTGGCAACCCAGTCGATGATCACGCGCATGCCGAGCCCGTGCGCCTGCTTCACCAGGCTGCGCAAATCGTCGAGCGTGCCGAATTCCGGATTGACGGCGGTGTAGTCGCGCACCGCGTAATAGCTGCCCAGCGAGCCCTTGCGGTTCTTCTCGCCGATCGGCTGCACCGGCATCAGCCACAGGATGTCGACGCCCATCTTCTTCAGGCGCGGCAAATGTTTGGCAAAGGCATTGAAGCTGCCTTCCGGCGTGTACTGGCGAATATTGACTTCGTAGATGTTCGCATTGCGCGACCAGGCCACGTGGTCCATCGGCGCGGACGCGGTGGCGTTTGCCGCCATGGCCGGCGCAGCCGACATTCCGGCAAGCAGACTCAACATTAATGTAGTCAAGGTACGCTTCATTTTCGGTGTGTCTCCCTCTTATTTGTAGTTTAGTTACGTGATTTTGCCTTGCGATTGTAGATCGGAACTGGCGTCGTTGCCAATGCAACTCAGGCCGCGTGGGAATCCGCTGACAATACGTCGAGCAGAATTTGCTATTGGTTTGTGCGATATTGGACAGATAAGCCCTCTAGCTAACGGATAAGGTGAAGGCGTAGAGAGGATTACGCCATGAACAAGCTCTGGATCGCATGTATCGTGCTTGGTGGCAGCACCACATGCGCATACGCACAAACCACCGCATCAGCCGCGGCGCACGAGGTCGATGCGTCGGGCCGCACTATCCCGGTCGAATCTGCGGGCGGGCACGACATTGCCGTCTTCAGCGGCGAGCCGGAACGGCGTCATCACGCTGCCGACTGGAGCACGCCGCCCCGCCGCAGCCATGGCCGCGGCGGGCTCGCGGGCGCGCGCATGGGCGAGGGCGGCATGGTGCTGGGACGCCAGTACAACCTGGAATACCTGACCCGGGCCGACGTCGGCGATCCTTTCCATACCGGCACGGCGGGCAAGGCCAGCAACCTGGTCAATCCGAGCGGTACCACAATCGACAGCGACGTGCGTTATTACAGCAGCCAGATCGACCACATCTCCACCGGCGGATCGTGGACCGTCGACGGCCTGGGCAGCAGCGCAACCGCGGACCGCGCCTGGGGCATGACGGTCGGCGTCGATTACGGCCCCTTGTCGCTGCGGGCGGCGCACCAGAACCGCCACGTCGCCCAGGTGCAGTTGTATAACCTGACCGGCAGCAATATGGATGCAAAGAACTCGATCATCGCCGCCAATCTGCGCACGCGCTGGGGCACGGCGTATGCGGCTTATGCCGCCAACCGCGGCTGGGGCGGTTCGCCGCTGTACAACCCGGACAATCCCTACGGCGCCGGCGTGGCCAGCACCTCATCCACCGACAGCCGCGACACCATCGCCGGCGTCGCGGTGCCGATGACGCGCTCGACCACTTTCCTGGCATCCTACATCCACAAGAACGACCGCGACCTGGCCAACCGCGACGCCAACCAGTTCGCGCTCGGCGCCAGCTACGTGGTATCGCGCAAGACCGATTTTTATGCGGCGCTGTCGCACACCATCAACACCAACAGCAACGGCACCCTGATCGGCGGGGCGGCGCGGTCGAGCGGCAGTTCGGCGGTCAATATCGGGATGCGCCATGCGTTTTAGCGGCTTGAAGCCTGCGCCACGAAAACGCAAAAGCGGGTAGGCTGACACCATGTTTTCACAGTATTGAATTGGAGGTTTTATGACTGGCACGAGCACACTTGATCCGGATAACTTCCCGGAAGCACCAGACCGCAGCCTGGGCAAAGGCCATGGCGTCGATTCGCTCGGCCCCAGCGACATTTCCGACTCCGGCAGCGACGTCGTCGGCGGTCCCGGCTTTGCCGCCGCACTCGACGATGACCAGACGCTGGACCTGGACACCGGCACCACCTCGGACAACGAGGCCAGCTATGCGCACGACAGTTCCGGCGCCGACATGGGCGATCCCAACATGGAGAGCGACAGCGATTTCGGCGGCACCGGTGAACGCGCCGCCGCCGGCCGCGACATCCTGGCCCGCGACGGCGCCGATATCGGTACCGATCACATCGAATCGATTCCGGACCTGCCGCTGACCGACGAGGATGTCGATTTCCTCGGCAGCGAACCGCCGAAGGGGCCGGCGCCGGGTAAATAAGTTCCGGTAAGCGATAAGCGATAATCGGTAAGTAAAAAAGCTGGTCAGCTCGCGCTGCCCAGCTTTTTTTTGATGTTGCATCGCGTAGGGGGGCGGCTGGACCTTTATCGGTGGCTCCGCCTGTGCGCATGCGCGGTCCACGCGGTGATCGTTACCGGTTGCGTTGCTGCACCGGCAATCGGAACCACCGCGGCATCCACGCGCCGCATGAACGCGTGGACGGCATCAACGTTACCGGCATGCCGGCCGCACGGTGCAGCCGTCCACCCTACAATCGGTTTATACCGTTTTCCCCTCCAGCATCAAGCGTGCCACACGCGCCGCGCCGGCTTGCGCGTCAGCGCCCAGGCGGCCAGCAGGGCGCCGCCCAGCAAGACCGTCTTGGTCGCCGTCGATTTCATCTGGAAGGACGTATACGGGCTGGTCTCGGTGATCTTCTTGCCGAGGTCGGCGCGCTGTCGCAGTTCGCGGCGCGCATCCGGTGCGTGCAGGGCATCGCGCCGCGCCGGCGAGCTCGGCTGGTCCGTTTGCTGCTGCTTGAACACGGCGGCGCGCATGAAGCGGTCGATCGTGCGCGGCAGGATCTGGCTCAGCACCGAGGCCAGCTTGGCCTGGCCGCCGACGAACAGATCGCGTTCCGGCACCTCGGCCGCATGCAGGATGGTGCGCGCGGCCAGTTCCGGCGAGTACAACGGCGACGGCAGGGTCGGCTCGTTTTCCATGTAGTTTTTGGCGTGCATCGGGAAGGGCGTGGCGATCGCGGCCGGCTTGATCAGGGTTACCGAGATCGGGGCCTTGTCCTTTTCCAGCTCCATGCGCAGCGATTCCGTAAACGCGCGCATCGCGTGCTTGGAGGCGGCATAGGTGCCCTGCAGTGGAATCGAGCGGTCCGAGGCTTCGCTGCCGACGTTGATCAGGGCGCCGCCGCCATGGGCCTTGAACAGTTTCACCGCTTCCAGCGAGCCATTGACCACGCCCCAGAGGTTGGTCTGCATCAGGCGCTGCATGTCTTCCAGCTTGACCTCTTCGAGCGTGCCGAAGGTGCCGATACCGGCGTTGTTGATCCAGGTATCGACCCGGCCGAAACGCTCGACCGCGGTGCGGCCGATCTTGGCCACCTCGTCCTGCACGCCGACGTCGGCCGCCACCGTCGCCACCTCGACGCCGCGCTGGCGCATCTCGTGGGCCAGTGCGTCGAGCGCATCCGCTTCGCGTGCCACCAGCACCAGCCTGGCGCCGGCCTCGGCCGCCATGCGCGCCGTCGCCAGGCCGATACCGCTGGTGGCGCCGGTCAGCACGATCACTTGTTCGTTCAGTTTCTTGAGCTTGATTGCCTTGCTTGCCATGATGTCGTCCTCAGTTGTCCGGTTATCCGAATGCCTTGCGCAGCGCCGGGCGGCGTGCCAGGGTCCAGGCTGCCAGCAAGCCGCCCAGTCCCAGCAGGACCGGCGCGATCTTGTGCGAGCGCAGGGTGACCGCGGTATAGGCCGAGCTTTCGGCCACGTGGTTCGGCATGCCCTGGCGCTGGCGCAGCTCGTTGCGCGGATCGGGTTCGTACAGGGCGTCGCGCCGGTTCGGCGAGCGCGGGAGCTCGGATTTCTGCTGCTTGAACATGGAGGCGTTCATGAACTTGTCCATCACGCGCGGCGCCGCGAAACCGCTCGAAGAGATGGCTTTGGCCGCGCCGCCCACGAACACGTCGCGCTTCGGATGCTGGGCCGCGTACAGGATGGCGTTGGCGACGATTTCCGGCGCGTAGATCGGCGGCGGCAGGGCCGGTTCCTTGTCCATGTAGTTGCGCGCATGGACGGCGAACATGGTGTCGATGGCGGCCGGCTTGATCAGGGTCACCGACAGCGGTGCCTTTTCCTTTTCGAGTTCCATGCGCAGCGCGTCGGTGAAGGCTTTGACGGCGTGCTTGGACGCCGCATACATGCCCTGCAGCGGCACGGAGCGCTCGGACAGTTCGCTGCCGAGGTTGATGATGGCGCCGCCGCCGCGCGTCTTCATGTGCTTGACCGCTTCCAGCGAGCCGTGCACGACACCCCAGTAATTGGTCTGGAACAGGCGCTGCATGTCTTCCACCGGCACGTCTTCGTTGCGGCCGAAGATCGAGATGCCGGCATTGTTGATCCAGGTATCGATGCGGCCGAAGCGCTCCATCGCGGCCTGGCCGATGCGCTCGACGTCGGCCGGCACGCCGACGTCGGCGGCCACGGTGCAGACTTGCGTGCCTTTGCGGCGCAGTTCGCTGGCCAGGGTGTCGAGGGCTTCGCCGTTGCGCGCCGCCAGTACCAGTTTCGCGCCTTGCTCGGCGGCCATGCGGGCGGTGGTGAGGCCGATGCCGCTGGTGGCGCCGGTGATCACCAGTACCTGTTCGTCGATCTTGCGTAGTTGCACTGCCATGACTTGCTCCTTCAAAAATGTTGGAGAACAGCTGTTGCCCGCGCTTCAACGCGCGCAACAACGCGGGTTATGAATACGACAATCGTGCTCATCCCCCGGATTTCAAGTCATTTTTTCAAGGCGATTTCAAATCACCTGTTATTTCAAATAGTATGGGGCGCCGGCTTTTTCAAGCGGGCGCCCCACGTAGGCACATCTAAATTGTTAGCAGGAACTTATTTTGCGCCCGGCTGATAAATCTGGTCGAACACGCCGTTATCGGCAAAGTGGGTCTTTTGCACCTTGGTCCAGTCGCCGCCCACATCCTTGATCGTGAACAGCTTCACTGCCGGGAACTGCGACGCGTACTGCTTGGCATACGGTTGCACCACCGGACGGTAGTAGTGCTTGGCGGCGATCTGCTGGCCCTCGGCGCTGTACAGGTATTGCAGATAGGCTTCGGCCACCTTGCGCGTGCCGCGCTTGTCGACGACCTTGTCGACCACCGACACCGGCGGCTCGGCCAGGATGCTGACGGACGGGG
>Ga0265780_10002561_pt1 | contig 24491 bp, 18 predicted proteins | sample P1T30metagenome_FD_192432 | JGI IMG/M metagenome (GOLD analysis project Ga0265780, IMG submission 192432) | Plant litter microbial communities from East Loma Ridge, Irvine, California - P1 T30 | ecosystem: Environmental > Terrestrial > Plant litter > Unclassified | place: USA: California... | reverse complement strand
AAAGGGGACGGGGGATGGGAGGGATGAGAAGGGGTGGCAGTGTGTGGTGTGAAATAGAGGGAGGGGTGAAGAGGTGGAGGAGGTACGAGATAAGTATTTGTGTAGCACATATCATGTATTCTATGCGTGGAACTGTGTATAAATTTACATAATTGATTCCTACTGGGTTCGCCTTTCCTAGCGCCTAAACACCTCCCTCCCCTTCCTACTCTCAACGAGCATCAGTCCACAAAAGACAGATACCACACACACACACCCATCCTATCCATCCCACCCAACACGCACACCCATCCCAATCCCTTCACACCCCATCCCTCATCCCGCCCCACGCAAACATCATACCAACACACCCGCAACATCGCATCTCAGCATGCACGAAAAAACAAAACCACCGCACCACACCACCCCGAATCCATTCAGCCATAATTGAAAGGATTCCTACAAAGCGGACACGCCGATGCGCCGCTGGACTTGAACCATTTGAATAGACAACCGCCGTGGAAGAGGTTTTTGCAGGTTAGGCAGCGTTTATCGGGTAGCTGTGCGTGAGAGCGTTAGCTTTGCTTGTAATAAGATGGGATGAGATGGGATGCATGAGAGGAGACATACCTTCCTATCCGCCGAAATAATACTATAACATATCGCACACTCAGTCTGCCCCTTCATCGCCCCATCAACATTCCGCTTAAACGTCGTCAACGCATCAATCAAGCTGCCGTTAAATATATTAATAGCGCCCAGCGACGTACGCAGCCAAGACTGCCACTTCATCTCCGTAACCGCCACCCGCTGCACACTCGCCACGCCCGCACTAGCAAGCGGGAACGCCGCGGGTAGGCTGATGCGCATCGCCATGGTCGCGTCGTCGACGAGGTACGAGGCTGTGATTTCGCGGGCGCGTGGGGCGACGCGTACGGTGAAGGGGGAGTCGGGGTCTTGGGTGGAGGTCCAGGTGGTGACGGAGGCGAGGGCGGCGGATATGACGGGGGGTGAGATCTGTGTTGGGCGGGTTAGTGATTTGGTGGGCTGGATGGATGCGGAGGGGGTTTGGGGGGAGAGGGAGGGAACGGGATGGGGTGAACGTACGAATTTTTCGGTCCAGGGTTCGAGGGTGACTACTGTAGCGCGGGATTTGCAGTCTATGAACCAGGATTTCGTCAAGCTTGGGACATGTCTGAGGCACAAAAAGTACAAATGGGTGAGTAACCACTGCAGATCGCGCTTCGGCGGCTCAACATCCGGTTTGTAAGTTGTGACGTCGAGCTTAGATACGTCGACGGGCTTGTTGTGCGCGTGACCCAGGAAATCGAACGTGAAGTTGAGTAAGCCACGTAGGTATTCCCCTTCCTTGATGTGCTCGACATAGTCGTTCTTCACTTTGAAGGACGCGTGCTCGAGGTGATCAAATACAAGCAACCAGCTTAGTAGATAGCCACGCAGTTGCAACGGAACACTGCGGTCGAAATGAGCGTCCGCAAGGCCTGCAGTAGTCGGCGCATCCAGAATCAAACTCAACAACTCCTCAGGCAAACGCGCAGTCGTTTTTTCCAGTGCTGAGTCAATAGAAATTTGCTCCTGAGCTAGCGGGATTTGCTTGTGCAGGATATCAAACGCCGTTTGTTGCACGGGCTGCGACTCCACGTACAGGAGAGGAAAGAGCTCTTCGGTTGATTCAAGGTGCTTGAGCGACACCTTTGCAATCTGTCGTGCCAACACGTCGTTGACCATCTTGAGTGGTTGGTGGAACTCGTCGGGGAAGTGCTGCGAGTGCTTCAGGAGGTTGATAAGCCCAGCCGCGATGGGTTGTTCGGTGTCCTTCCACGCCTCAACTAAGTCGTCGTTCGGCTCTTCCGTTTGAGTCAGCGTCCTGAGTTGCGCGTATAGCTTCAGGCTGGCGTGAACGAATGGAATCGGGCTGTGCTGATCCTTCTCCTCGAGCTCGTTCGTACTGGCCCAGGTAGCAGCTAGCGAGTTGAGGATCTCTGCCCAATGTTCGCCATACATATCACTCATCAACGGGAGCAAAGTGGAGAGCGCGCGGCAGAGCTCAGCTTTGACAGGCGTCGTAGCAGCCGAATTCTGAAGCCATGGGACCATGTGCTTCACGAAAAACACCAGTCGCTGCTTGGCGATGCTCTCGCTGATGCCCTCCTGACCGAACAGTGTGTTCAACTGCACTAGCTGCCGAAGACCCTCCTCGGTTTTGCTCTCGATGTCGAGGCCTGTGAGATCTGCAATGATCTCGTTGCACATGCGCTCGCATGATTTTGAGGCTGCCAAAGGCTCTTTGAGGGCATTCAGGAATGCCAATAGGGGCATGATAGCCTTCTTTGCACGTATGGTCTTGAGCATGGCTTGAAGTTCCGGAGTCTGCGCGTTCCGCCATCCCGACATCTCGAAAACGTCGGCTATGAGAACGCTGTAAGTGCGTGCAGAGTAGTATGCTGGCGGAGATACACTTATTTCGATGCTTGCAAGAAGCTCAGTAGCCCAGGAAAGCGTTGAGTCAGTCGAAGAACGCCGCTGCAGCTCTTGTGAGATGAAGGTCTGCGCGTCTGAGATGAAAGCCATGGCATCAGTCTCAACGTCGACGTTGTAGTCAGCCCAGAGGGCATTCGCGCCAGCAAGGCCAAGATTGTCATCCGCAAGCTGTACCGTAAGCGCAATATTGCGAAGATACACGTCTCTAGCTTCAGCCGGTATCGTGTCGGTAGGGAATGTATCCTGGTCCTTCAACAGCCTGGTAACATATTGCGTCATGCGATACGCGGCTGAGTAGCCGTCTGCGTCGCGTGTGATTTGTTTTGCCTTGTTCATGGACTCGCTAGACGTAACAAGATACACAGCGCCTCCGAGAGGGTTGGTGATGGCAAGTGAGGACTTCGGCGCTTCCGAGAGGAATGATGCCAATGCCGCGTTCCAGTCCTGTATGCTAGGGAAAACGGCCTGTAGGGCGTCCCACCCCTGACCACTCTTCACCGACTGCTTGGCAAGATCAACCAAGGTCTCCACAGAGACGGATGTCGGGCTCGCTTCGCGCAGACCTTGCTGAATTAGATCAAACATGGACTGCTTTGTGTCCGTTCCTGATGCTAGTATGGTCTGGATAGACGCATTCACTGCAGTTGCGTTCTGGGCGACCTCGTCATCTGGTGACTCCGACGCCAGAAGCAAGCATTGTAACAGCTTGGACCCTTGAGGTGTGGTGACAAAGTCCTTCAAAAGCGCGGGATTTGACTTGACAATATGGCGCAGGCCCTGTAAGGAGTATGGGGCATGTTGAGATACCGACAACGATTGTGTAAGATATGCGAGGATGTCATCAGTAGTCTCGGGTGCAAGGATCTTCGCCGGAGACTGTAGCACTCGATTGAACGAGTCCCATTCGGCCGAACCTTCTACCGACTGCCTGACGTTGGCCGAGATGAAGGCTTGCAATTCGGGATCGCTTGCGGCAAGGTCGAAATTTGGCGGTATGCGTGGGGATGCAAGAATAGCTTCGAGTGACTTTGTTCTTGCGGGCGACTCGGGCGACTTTAGAATGGCCTTCAAGGCAGCGTTCCAGGCACCTTGGAACGCCGGATTATCGGATGACGCGTACAGAAGGTCGATCAAGTACGTGGCGGAAGGTGACGAAAGTAGGTCCTGGATATCTTCGCGGAGAAAGGTTTCGAGCTGCTGTTGAGATTCAGTGGTAGGTTTCGAAATCGCAGCAACCGCGGCAGCTGCTCCGTATGGCTTTCCGTTGCGAGATTTCAATGTTTGAATCGCTTCAGCCATTACTTTCGCAGAACCTTCGGCAAACACCGATTGCATCGGCGCATACGCGTTATTATGGAGTATCAGTTGCTGCACAGTTGCGTAGCGTGTAGCATGCTGGGCCACTGTGGTTTGCGACTTATCGTAGTCCTTTGCCTGTTCCGGGGCTAGCGTCTTAATAGCATCAATAAGCTGTTTTGAGTATTGAGGCCAAACTTCAGCGAGGGCAGATGCCACTCCGTCGGTATTCAGGAGCATGTTTAGCAAACTCGTGGCGCTGGATGATGGTATGCTCCACTGTGAATTTTCGATCGATGGCTGTACGTACTGCGCCAGGATCGGTAAGGCCATCTCCTGCAGAAGCTTGCTCTTCTCCTCCGCATTCGGCAGACCTCCATTTATCAGCGTCAAGATGCTGACATAAGCACCGAAAGCTGCCTCGTGGTTGTACTTGGGCTCCTCTTTTCGGACGATTCCACTTTGGAGGGCGTTTAGCAGTTCTGCGGCCTCTGCGGCCGTGTTTGGCAAGGCGTCACGTGGGATGGCTCGGAATAGATCTGTTAAACGCGGCCAGTAATCGCGTGTGCCCGATTGTGATCCCTTCTTCAAGAACTGCCGCAGTCTCCGGTGGACGGTCGTGTTGCTCTTGTAGTGCTCGGTCCAGACGGTTGGATGACTCGAGGTGAGGGCTGCTAGGGCGTCGATGTAGTCGTATACAGAGTTCGTCTGATCTGAATTCAGCGCAAACGAGAGGTAGCACTTGCTGATCCTTTCGAGATTTGCCGTCACAGCATCTAGTGGTATTAGCATTGGCATGGAGGTGATGATAGGCTATTTACCGGATTCTTTTGCTATGCAGATCTTCAAGAAGCGATGCAGCGACCGCCGTATGGACGCATCATCGTCGGTAGCAAAGCCCCACAGCTTCTTGTCGCCCAGCAGACTCTCGTATTCGACTTGGTGCTTAGAAAGCTCCTCGCGCTGCAAATTTGCCAGCAAGCTGCCCAAGAGCGATATGCACGCTGAGATGACCCGGCTGTACTTTGACTGCGCATCGTCCGAACTGACCGTCCGCTCGTCGCTCAGCGTGGTGACGCTCTCCTTGTCTATGGCGTCGCGGCAGTACTCCAGTATCGGCTGCTGGTAGGCCTTACGTATGCCCTGTATCTTCTCGGGCGTGGTGAAGACGTGGCGCAGCGAGCTCTGGGTCGCCTCCACCACGGACCGGTCGCTATCGTACAGTCCGCACAGCCACGCCGCGACGCTCTGGGGCATGTATTTGGCGAAGCGCTTGCCGGCCGAGGCGGCGATCTGGCCGTGCAGGAGGTGGGCGTTCTGGCGGACTGCTTTGGCGTTGTCAATCGAGGTGCGCGGGTAGATTTTGACCTGAACTCTTGCATTACTAATCGAACGGTATGGTATGTACAGCATATGAAGACTAAACGCACCCATGCCTCCAGTATGCCCTCCTCCACCGGCGCCGTCGAAACGTACGCCTGGATGTCCTCGAGCGCCTTTGCCTTGGTGGTGCTGTCGCGCTTGGACAGATTCTTGAAGAGCACTTTCACGCCCGCATCTGATATCGCCGATAGGTCCGGTGGCTCCGAGACATATGATAGCTGTGAGGAGGCGGCGCCAAAAGCTGCTGGCGATGACGTTCCGAATGCTGCAGAGCCGAACGCCGACGCAGCCTTCGCACTGCTCGCATGCGCCTTTGCCGTGCGCTTGCTCATGGCGGGGTTGAGGGGTCTTGTATGTCTTCGCAGTGTGTTGGGGGTGTCGAGAGGCAGCGTCAAAGTACTTCGAAGCTATTCAGCATCTGCTTACGGAAAATAGCGAAGGAGCGACGAAAAGAAACAATATGTCCAGTCGTCGGTTGGACGGGCGAAGTATGTTTGTGAATTTGCGCGTACCGTGGTTGATGACGGCACGCGACTGCGGCGCGCGGGAAGCTGCATGACGCCTAACCATATTGGCTCTAGTCTATCTTAGACTCCCAATGTTCAAACGTCGAGGCAGCTCTTTCATCAACGACGCCAACATCGCCACGACGAGTCCGCGCGGGCGCCCGTCAAGATGTTGTTCTACATCGACGAACTCCCGGTGCTATTCCCGTGCGTCTGTGCGAAATCACGTGTGTTTGATAGTGCTGACTTCGCGGTGCAGGTATCCGGCAGTGTATCCAGAGCAATATGCGTGTACGTGACTAGTCCTTGACGGCACGTGATCTCAGCACTTACATTGTATCCAGACATGTGCGACTTGAAACGAACCCTGGACCATGGCGGCCACTGCGTCCTGGAGATGCCTTCGGGGACGGGTAAAACCATCTCGCTGCTCTCTCTCATCGTCGCCTACCAGCAGTTCAAACCAGAAAAGCGAAAGCTCATCTACTGCTCGCGTACCATGTCCGAGATCGAAAAGGCACTCGCCGAGTTGAAGGGGCTGATGAAGTACCGCACCCAGGAGCTCGGCAAAGAGGAAGATTTTCGAGGCCTGGGGCTGACAAGTCGGAAAAACCTCTGTCTGCACCCCAGCGTCAAGCGCGAGAAGAGCGGCACTGTCGTCGACTCGCGATGTCGCAGCTTGACGGCGGGCTTCGTCAAGGAGAAGAAAGAGCGTGGCGAAGATGTCGAGCTGTGCGTTTACCACGACAACCTCGACTTGCTCGAACCTCACAACCTCATTCCACCTGGTGTCTTCACTTTCGATGGCTTGCTGAAGTACGGCGAGCAAAACAAGCAATGTCCATACTTCACCGCGCGACGCATGATGCAATACTGCAACGTCATCATCTACTCCTATCACTACCTTCTTGACCCCAAGATTGCAGACCGGGTATCAAAAGAGCTATCGAAGGACTGCATTGTCGTATTCGACGAGGCCCACAACATCGACAACGTGTGCATCGAATCTCTCAGCATCGACATGACAGAAGACACATTACGCAAGGCGACCAAGGGTGTCAACAACCTAGAGCGGAAAATCACCGACATGAAGAGCACGGACGCCGAGAAGCTACAAAACGAATACGCCAAGCTTGTAGAAGGCCTCCGAGCTGCCGACGAAGCACGGAGCGAGGACACATTCATGGCGAACCCAGCATTACCAGACGACCTCCTTACCGAAGCCGTACCCGGCAACATACGGCGAGCCGAGCACTTCGTTGCCTTCCTCAAGCGCTTCATCGAGTACCTCAAAACACGTATGAAGGTTCTGAACGTCATCTCCGAAACACCTCCCTCATTTCTACAACATCTTCGCGATATCACATTCATCGAGAAGAAGCCTCTCCGCTTTTGCGCCGAGCGCCTCACCTCTCTCGTCCGCACGCTCGAACTCACCAACATTGAAGACTACCAGCCCCTTCAAGACGTAGCTACCTTCGCCACGCTGGTTGCAACCTACGAGACTGGCTTCTTGCTCATTCTCGAACCCTTTGAATCTGCACAGTCCCAGGTACCAAATCCCGTGCTGCATTTCACATGCCTCGATGCCGCCATCGCTATCAAGCCCGTCTTCGAGCGCTTCTACTCCGTCATCGTGACCTCTGGAACCATGTCGCCCCTAGACATGTACCCCCGCATGCTCAACTTCCCGACCGTCGTGCAAGAATCCTTCACCATGACCCTAACTCGCAAAACCTTCCTCCCCATGATCATCGACCGCGGCAACGACCAAAACCAAATCACATCCCAATTCGAGCACCGCAACGACCTACAAGTACAACGTAACTTCGGCACCCTACTCATCGAATTCTGCAAACTCACCCCCGACGGCGTCGTCGTATTCTTCCCCTCGTACCTGTACATGGAGAGCATAATCTCCGCGTGGCAAGGCATGGAAATCCTCGACACAGTCTGGAAATACAAGCTCATCCTCGTCGAAACACCCGACGCACAGGAAACCGCCCTCGCGCTCGAAACCTTCCGCACAGCATGCAACAACGGCCGCGGCGCCGTCCTCCTGTGCGTCGCGCGCGGGAAAGTCTCAGAGGGAATCGATTTCGATCACCACTACGGCCGCACAGTGCTGTGCATGGGCGTGCCGTACCAGTATACTGAGTCGCGCATTCTCAAAGCGCGCCTCGAATTCCTGCGCGAAACGTATCGTATCAAGGAAAATGACTTTCTGTCTTTCGATGCGATGCGCCACGCAGCGCAGTGTCTGGGCCGCGTCATCCGCGGCAAAGACGACTACGGCATCATGGTGCTCGCGGACAAGCGCTTCAACAAGCGCGTCACCCAGCTCCCGAAGTGGATTCAGCAAGGCCTCGATCAAAAAGCTACGAAACTGTCTATCGACCAGGCTGTTGGTAGCGCGAAAGCGTTTCTGAGGGATATGAGCGCGCCGTTTAGTCGGAAGGCGCAGGAGGGACATTCGAGTTGGACGCTGGAAGACTTGCAGAAGCACCAGGCTAAAATGGCGGCGGAAGGGATTGCGGGCACGGATAATCCGCGTATGCGGGCGCTTGAGGGACGGGCGGAACGGGAGGTTGTGGAGGATGAGGGGGATGAGTTTGGGGGTGGGGGGATGGATATTGCGATGGCGGATTTGGATTTCGATGCGTAGAAGTGGACGAAGAAAGAGGATTGCGTTGTGGGGGGTTTTTTTGGGCGCGATGCATCTGGTGGCGTAATAAATCCAAACTGTATGTGCGATTTGGCATGGAAATTTGAGGATATAGCATGAACATGAAAGATGGTTGAACATGTGCGGTGTGCCTCTCAGCAAGACGTGTCGCATATCTACTACATTATCCCCCCTCCAGTCCAAACACCTCACTCGCAAAAAGCATGTTGCATTCCCATTCGCCAAGCTTAGACCGTTAGATTGAAGTGGAGAAGTCAGTCATGGAACTTAAGTACAAACCTCTTTCTTCTGCAGCGATGCATGCTGTCTCCATCCGAGAAACGCTTGACGGCTCGCCCGTGCGTCGGGCGTTTCTCTAGCTGTTTTGCTGTGTCTTGACTGTGCAGAAGAGGGCATCTTTCTTTGCGCATGAGCGTTTCGCAGCACCTATATTACTTCCGTGTCTTGTGTTATTGAGCGGGAAGACGGACTTGTTTGCTTGACGTCGCTCTTGCGTGACGTTATTGTTGATGACTACCAGCAAGCCACCGATCGATGAAGTTGGTAGAAGTCAAAAGGAGCTGACGTTTGTAGAACACCGAAAAGACGCGTCGAAGAGAAGAAGAAGGACGTCTTGATTATTCTAGCGCCAGGCGTGGAGTTTTCTCCGCACTCTCTTGGCGGCCGAAGCTAGTCCGCACACTCAACTCCTGTCCCGACAGATCTCATCTCGAAAGTACGGTCAGATACCGCGCTTCAGCCCTGATATTGCGGCGATCACCACAAAGATAGTGCCGCTGCAGGATATGACGATCTACCTTCAGTATCAGGACGCGCGAAGCGAGAATCGACACTTTTTTCGAAGCTGACAGATAATGCCTCGACTGCTCTCAGACGCACTACGGCAAATGTGAACTGTTCGACAGACTCTTGAAGTCTTCGAGTCACTAGGTACAAGTATCTTCGCTTTCGCCGACGACATCGTAAAGTCCAGAACCCGACCACGAAGCTGTCATCTCAGCCTCGCCCTTAGCTCAAGCTTTCGTAATACCGCCTCTGGCTAGCCACACCCGCAAGTCTATTCTTTTGAGACTAGAGGGTTGACGAGAATTCCCAGATTCGATCTTGGAGGCGTGGGCCGTCGTCTGTTAACGCATTGTGGCTGCATTGCTCAGCTGAACATTCTGAAGGGGACTGTACTTTGTTGTGTAGAGAGTCGAAGAGACTATCACAGACTTCACGCTATGTACCAAGCGTGCTGCAATTACAAATTCATCTTCCCATAAGTAAGTGAGAAGTCGCTTCAAGTTTCGATCAAGTCCTGGTAAGGTTTCGTCTTCTCTACTTGCTTCAAGCGTCGACCTCAGATATCATGCATTCGATCCTATGGTTGGTCCTCGTTCATCGACGAGCTGCGTGATGCCTGTTCGATCGAGCACGATACGCAGCTCGTCGTCTGCAAGAGCATCTTCAGCCGTCAGCTCAATTAACTCGATTCGATCGAGCTCAACATCTTCTCGCCTCGTCTCGTCCACTCATGCGCTCAGCCCAAATCTTCCTTCGTCATTCGCCGCGGCGCCCTCGTCCTCTCCGCTTCTGCCAGTGGTTTCTTCGAGCGCTCAGCCATCTTCATCAATACCGGAATTGACTCCTTCAGCGAGTCCAAGTCTACCGCAGTCGCCCTCATCATCGTCCCCTGCCCCATCCGTCCCAAGCGATATCCCGTCATCGAGCAATGCAGTCTCAAGCACTATTCCCGCAGAACAGCCGTCGAGCACGCCCGCCTCTAGTATCGTCCCGTCATTACAGCCATCAAGCACTTTGTTATCCGCCTCACCAACACCGACACCTTCGCTCTCCCTCGTCAGCCCCTCCTCCACAAGTGCAGCTCCTGTCTGCAGCGATACTCCTCGCGCTTACTACCCACCGGCCGGCGCAACGTGATTCACACTCACTGGCTCTGGCAACCCCAATATTGAGGGCGGCCTCCTCGGCATCAGGGACGGCTATTCAAGCCCTGAGTTTGGTCGATACACCAACTACCCAATCGCTACATTGGCCATAGAACCGATCGGCAATGTCCGTGTCGTTGACAGCGCAGCCATCTCCAGGATCGGCGACTATCTACAGACGTTTGCTGGCGCTCAGGGAGGTTTCATAGTGACCTCCGAGCTATCAACGCGTTTAACACCGCTAGTATGTACTATTGATACGACGACAAAGGTGCTCTCGTGCTGTGCAAATGGACAGTGTGACTTCTTTGGCACGGACGATACTGATATTTTATACGATCCAAGGTTCAGTGTTACGCTAGGTGAAGGGGGCTTCGATGTGCCGGCGACACTCAGGTACAACCAAGTTGCTTGTCCGGCGCCATGCGGCGTCTCAAATCCTGTCTCGTCTCTACAGCTGTCCAGCACTCCAACGCTCCAGACGCCGACATCTTCTGGCTCAGCTGTCACGCCATCGTCTACGCCCTCAGCACCCGCCTCATCGAGTTCCCCTATGCCAGAACAACCATCCAGCACTCCATCGCCCCAGATGCCTGCATCTTCAAGTCTAGTGATCACTCCATCGCCTACGCCTTCGGCACCGGCCTCATCAAGCTCATATGTCGCCCCATCACCTACTCCTTCAGCTCCTGTCTGCACCAGCGGTCTGAGCTACTATCCATCCGCCGTTGCAACTTGTTTCACGCTGACCGGTCACGGTAACCCCTATATTGAAGGCGGTCTTTACGGTGTCCAGCAAGGTTTCGGGAATCCGAGTTTCAACAGGCCCGACTATTCAGTCGCCACATGGTCCATCGACGCCACAGGTCTCGTCCGCGTCGCCAGCCAAGTCCACAACGGAGACTATCTCGAGACAACTGCCACATACAACGACTACCTCGCAGTCCTTCCGCGTGACTTTGCGGATGGCACTTTCGTGCCAGTGACATGCACAATGGACACGGCGACGAAAGACTTCTCATGCTGTCGCGGTGCGACGTGCCTGGAATTCTTCGGATCGATCACACCGGATTTTTTTTCTGATGCGATTTACAATGTCGCACTTGGTGCAACGGGTCGCTTCAATGTGCCAGCTAGTAAGACGTACAACGAGGTTGCTTCCCCGGCGCAGTGTGATGCCTCAAGCGTCCCAGCGACCCCGTCGGTACAGTCGTCCAGTAGCCCAGCGCCCGAAACGCCCACGCCTTCGAGCTCGGTTGCCACCCCTTCACCTTCATCTTCGGCCCCAGTCATCCTCTCAACACCTCTTCCCGCAACGCCCACGCCTTCTAGCTCGGACGTCGCCCCTTCACCTACACCTTCGAGCTCAAACATCGTCTCAACACCCCTTCCCGCAACGCCCAGCTCGTCGAGCCCACTCATCGCACCAACACCCACTCCCTCAGTCCCTACATGCACTAACCCCAGTACTCAATCATACGTCCCCGTCCCTGGTTCAACATGTTTCAAAATCACCGGCTCGGGCAACAGCTACATCGAAGGCGGACTCTGGGTCGTCCAGACCGGCCAAGGCTCCCCACTCTTCAATCAGCGCGACTACACCACCGCCACGTTTGCCATCGACTCAACCGGCACCGTGCGTGTGGCCAGCGAAGTCCGCAACGGAGTGTACTTATCTTCACCGGCCGTGGAGAACGGCTTTGTTACGACGAGCACGCTCGCATCGCTGGGTACTACGTTCGCGCTGCTTACTTGTAGGTTGGATTCGGCGACGCAAGCGTTCTCGTGCTGTCGGGGGAGTACTTGTTTGGGGTTCTTTGGTACGACGAGTACGAGTTCTAGGATTTGGGATTTGAAGTATACTGTTACGCTTGGGCCGGCAGGGAATTGGAATGTTCCCGCGGTGTTGACGTATAGCGAGGCGGCGTGTCCGTGTCGTGCGAGTGGTGTGTAGGATATCATCTTACATGGCGACTTGAATGTTCGGTGGCAGCAAGTACTTTTGGCCGTGCGAGCGTATTGCAATTGATGTATGAATAGCATGGAACTTGAACCACATTTCGTCCTTGTTCTATCGTACATGATCTTTCCCTCGTTCCGTGTTCTGACTCCCACCCTCGCTATGTGACGAAAGGAACACATGAACTAGAGCTTTGTTCAGTTGAAACATGGGTACTACCATTACTACACACTTAATATACATGAACTCATGCGCGTCGACATCTCAATGCTTCGACCACTATCGTGTACACCCCAGTGCTCCATCTAAGGCTCCCAACCGCTGAAACATTACAACCACCCAGTTGAACAAGAGACGGGGGATAGGTTGACATCGTGGATGTCAGCCGGTAGAACGTGCGCGTAAGAGGCCATAGATGTCCAAGAAAAGGTCGTAGCCGGTAAGTCTATCGTTGAGGGTGCTGTGGAGACTTCGTCATGCTCATGACTGCTGTCGAAACGGCATTGTTCGTGGACGTGAAGATTGCTTCGATATCGTCGTCAACATCGAATCTGCTTACTTTCGAAGTTTCCTCATGGCGAGGATAGCACCGGGGATTCCGACGAAGATGGCAAGAGCAGCGAGCACAACGGTGACAATGACAGATGTGGGCCAAGAAGAGTCTCCATTGGCGCTACTAGTAGGTGTCGGCGTTGGCGTAGGTAAGGCTGAAGGAAGCGGAGCGAAGCTGGAAGTCGTTGCGGAAGAGACGTCAGGAAGGATGGTGCAGGCTGCGTATGAAGCTGCTTCGAGGAGTTTGGTAGCGGTAGGCGAAGCTAGCTCTGTGACGTTCAAGAGAGCAGGCATTTGAGCGTCTAGTAGCTGGATTGAGGGCCTTGTGTTATGTTGATACTGGGAGGGGTGGATGATGTGATGGTAGGAGATGGGAGTGATGTGATGTGGTACTCAGGCGTGGGACTGGCTCAGACTTTAACTGGAGGGTCGTCACATTGCTCTTGAGACCTGCGTCACAAGCGAGTTGGGACTTGGTGCATAGCCTTCATCCGTGGCTTCAGCGCATGCTTCTCGGGTGGGCCCGTGGGTGCTGGCGAGGGGAGCTCGACGAATAGCTAGAGGTTAAACAAGCAGATGATTGCTGCGCTAAAGGAGAACCTGGAGCGGTGATCTTAATGATTCTGGCTGGCGGTGACGGCTAGAACACTCATGATCCGCTAGCAATGGTGTAGCGGCTGCACATGCTCGAAAAGGATGGGCCGAATACTCGAGCAGCGATTCGCATTCGTCGAACAAGCGATGCAGAACCGGGTGACGAAACGTGTGGCATCACACTAATACAGAATCAAGTTACGGTGAGGTGACAGTCGTGATGCACTTGCCGATCCTGAGTCTGAGCGGGTCTCCAGAGCTGTGAACGCTGTACGTGGCAAGTGAGGCAGACATAGGGGACGCTATTGTTGTGGCGGAGTATCAATTTTGTATCAATATAATATCGATTCTAGCTAGCGCTTGTTTCAGCTTGCGCCCCCAATCTTGGAACTCTTGCCACGAAGGGGCGCAAGCCGATGTTCAGAATTCCACCTGGTGTCGCAGGAGCCCAGAAGTCGTTAGAAATCTCACCTGTTCCGCACCGTGATCGTGTTATTGAACTTCTTCGTGGGTTCTTGCTTTCGTCGTCAAGGAGCTTGTTGAGAAATTCCAGCACACACCTGTGCAGCCGCAGCGACAAGGTCATCAGCTCGGGCTTCTCGTTTAGCGTCTCCTTGGCTCATGCCTTGCTGGCGTTTCCACCTTTCAGTTCTTGAAGCTTATTCGCCAGCACCTATACCCGCGTGCAAATCACGGCGCCTCGTCTGTCCGTCTCTCGCCCTGGTTACGTATGCACGCGCAAGTAGCCGTTACAATGCATGGATGAAAAAAAGGGCCTCGAAGGCCCATCTGCTGTGCGTGCGGTCAACGCAGGTTCCGCATCGATGTTGGCACTGGATGACACGATCGGGGTGATAGGTCGGATTTGGATCATCGATTTAAAATCGATTGTCACTAGCGGACGCCCGGGCGCCGCCAGCACTGCCGCCCGTTCCTCCACCAGCGTCGCGACCTCGTCATTCCAGTCGCATGGACGAAGCGCCCTATCATGCCGTGCTCTGTTCCCGACCATCACCACGATCCATGGCCGGACAGCGGCATACACACTTTACACATCGAGTCGTGTGAAACGAAATGTGGGTGGTGTGATTACGAGACGAAAGCCGCGAACAACTTGCGCGTTGTGAGTCGTCCTAAGCACAAAGTCGACGCAGCTTCTAACATGATCACTAGCATGCGCGCCGTCATACGCTCAATCCTAGAGAGTCATTCTTGAGGAACATCGCTGTGGAGTTTGGCAAGGCAGGCCGAGGTAGGGTATCTGTACGCGCACAGCCAGCGTTCACGCAAACCAACGATGCATACGATAATAAGGACAACAACGAACACAACGACAGGTTGCGTGAGCTCGAAGACCTGGTCCACAGTCTTAGATCAGAGCTTGAACAAGTGAGGCTCGCGCTGCAGCGCTCGCAAACGGAGAACGAGCTTCTACGCTCCGGTCCTCGAGCATCAGATGCGACGACGCCGCCGCTCCTTCCTTCTATCGCGAGTCTTCAGCTCCCTCCAATAATAGGTCAACGCGACGTGCAGAGCTCGCGCGCCTCGCCGACATCGAGCACGAGGGACTTTGGTCAATCCAAGCAGATGGGCAACGTACCGCTGGACTCTTCAGGCCGAGCTGAGTCTATGCCACCAGCCGAGACCAACGACGACTTGCCAGAGACCGGTCGCGAGCTTGCGATTGCATCCAGTGGCGACCCGCCGTCAGACAACAGTACATTCTCGTCGTCCAGATCCATCCATTCTACCCGAACAGGCCGAATCAGCAAAGCAAAGAAGGGCCTAAAAGTACACAGCTGCGAGTGTGGAAGGTCCTATACGCGATCCGAACATTTGCGTCGACATCAGAAGAATCACACGCAAGAAGGCGCTCTCGTGTGCGAAGTTCCCGACTGTGGGAAAACGTTTCATCGGGTGGATCTCTTGATGCGGCACCAGGAACGTCACAATCTGCCTTTGGGGACAACACTCCCTCGCAATCCTTTGCTCAGACCTCCAAGCAAGGAAGGCGTTGCGACAGTAGATCGATACGCAGGCTGGGGTGCACAGTATCGATGGGACGTATCTCACTCTGGCGATATCGCCGAAGCCCCAAATCTGAATCTGAACGACGCCACAATGGCAAGGCCAACGTCACCACCACGGTCACCAACCGGGAATCGATCTTTGTCTAGCTTTGTTGGACTCAGTGTTAGGTCATTGGATTCAGAAAGACGGCGAACGTAAATGCAAATTAATTCACTGTAGAGCCGAAATGTTTGAGAAATCCACCAAGACGTGTGATGCAAAAGCCCTAAATGACTCCCCACCCCCACAAGGAATGCACCCACTGGTGCTACATTTTGACAAGTGGAGAACGAGCCCCCTCATCTACTGCTATGTATCCCAGAACGAAATCGAACGCACACGTTGGTCCTCTCTAAGTCTCCATATCCATGAACAGCCACTGGTCGCTCGTCAACTCTCCAGCATCGGAAAAGTCGCCCAACGTTGTCAAGCCAAAGCCAATCCAGCCAAGATCCTTGACCACGGTATCGCACTGGGCGGGGTCGGCGTGGCGGTCGATGCAGACGACAAGGCGGTCGCAGGCGAAGGAGTTGACTTCGCAGAGTTCGAGGAGGGCCATGAGCCTGATCACGCGTTAGCTTTGGATACGCGTGCATGCCGTTGTTACTCACCCAGCCTTCAAATCTCCGTCGAGGACAGCCTGATCAAAAAAGACAAACATGGCCTTCTCGTCGTCCTTTTCGGTCACGAAGCCGCGGAACTGTATCCCACCAACGTAATCCCACATCTCCATCCATTCGCACAGCACAGACTTCGAGCCATCCGACTCAGCCGGGAAGTACCCGTCCGTCCTGACGCCATAATCCTCAATCTCATTCTCATTCTTCATCTTGATATTCGCACCCATTGCAAGCGAGTCCTCGCCAGCCGATTTCCCCTCACCCAGGAAAACAGACCGCAGTGTCCCACAGAAGAGCCTCTCACACTCTCCCGCAATGGTGTACGATGCCGCGTCTCTGCTACCGAGACGCGGACTCGAGGGCGGTGACGGTATTCCCGAGCTGACCTCAGGAACACCACTCGACCCCGCCCACCAGCGTAGTGCGGTAGTGGAAGCCCGTGAGCGCCGCGGTGGAGGCGTTCAGGGTGTAGGCGCTTGCGCGCACGTTGCCTGTGGAGGAGGCATAGGAGTGAGTGGAGGAATTACTACTACTGTAGGAGCGTTAGCAGAAAGCAATATTGGAAAGATTAGGAAGGGAAGTGACTCGCCTACTACTGTTTCGTTTCATTGTCGAGATAGCCATAACTATAAATTGCCACGGTTGCTGCTTGGACGGATTTTGGGTGGATGGAGAAGTTCGAAATGTGTATCGATCGATGTGGCGCTTATCGAAGGCTTTGTGGGCGTCGGTGTAACGGTTGTTGAGGCGTGCTGTCGTGATCGATGGGTGATTCGTGGTGAGGAGTTGGGTTGGGCGGCTTTGATGATTAGACGTGGCCAAGCATTTTTAAAGCGGGGAAAGGGCCCGAGCGCGCCACTTGGCCACTTGATTGGTCATTGGTCCGTGGCTCTGGCAGCGGGCGTGGGAGAGCGACGAACCACGATCAACATCACTGCCATGGAATGCTTATTGTCACGAGAGTGTAGCGCGTCGTCCATTTTTTTTATCTACACGCGAACACCCACGTCTACCGTCGTCCATATCGATTCTTACCCACCTCCAACAGCATAATCTTAGTCATTCTGCAGAGACAGTTGTTCCCGTACGATGTTTCAACAAGCCAATGCCAAATGTGAAGATTGGGCCATTTTGGATCAATCGACATCTATTCTTCAGTTCCACGATCTTCCCGGAGACAATCTTCTCGAGATGTATGGTTGGCGGTCCAATGATGCGTTCCGGTCCTTGCTCATGAACGAGATGTCATCAGTGCTCCATGCATTTGTGAGCTGTCTCGAGCGCAGGATGACTCTGATCAAGATCCGTCAAGAGCCAGACAAGACGTGGCATACGAGACCCCTCAAGCAACTCTCCAGAAGTGTCAGGGCCGCGCCATCATTTTGCAAGCTTGGAAATTTTGGTACTCTTATACTCCGAACTCGCAAATAATAACTCGGAAAGAACATCATCGAGCTGTGCCGGGCAAAGTATCCGGCTGTACAATCCGCGGTTTGATAATCCTAATCGTATGCGCAACCGAGCAGAACGCCTCTTCCGCCTCGCTCATATCCAGCTCTGACGCGTGATCCATCCCGTCAAGTTCAAATAGTGGTTGTGGGAAATCTGCTGATAACTTTCGCTTGCTGATTTCGTCTTCTTTTGCCTCGCTCTTCGTGTCCATTGGTGGCGATGAAAGTATTTCGCTCGGTGGATTCCTCTTCTTACTTCTTTTCCGCGCGATCAACAAAAGTATTCCGAGTACGATGCAAAGAAACAAAAGCGTGCTCGCCGTTGCGATGCCGCCGATCTTGCGAGGACTAAGTACATGTGCCGCCGTCGCGGATTCGCTCTTGGATCCCGTGGGGTAACTTTGTGTTGTTTGCGAAAGGTTCGTGGTCGATAGAAAGGCGGAAGTGCTTGATTGAGATGTGGAGGTCAAATTTGGAGTCGATCGAGTCGGAACGGCACTTGGTACGGCCTTAGATGACGTTGCAGGCTTAGACATCATCGTCGTCCGCGTTCCATACGTATCGAGAATCGTGTCAAGATTGATACTAGATGCTTTGCATGTCTCTGAGAGCTCGGCAATGAGGCCTGTATTTGTGAGCTTGCATCGACACAGGCGGCTCTAAGCTCCACGTACTCGTCCGCTCTTGTCCCCAGCACGATCGAGACATGCATTTAAATGGCTCGCCGTTCACGACGGAGTCCACCCATACTGGACTCAGACATACGTATCCGAAGTCGGACGCGATGCAGTCTTTATGCGTTGTGTCGCCCCAGCCTAAGATAGTGGACTGGAAGCATGCTGACTGCACCCGTCAGCTTGGAGTTCTCAAGAGTCTGCAAGTACGCACCTTGCATCTATCATTCGCAGCGGGGAAGTTCATGGCCGCTTTAGCGGTTTGGAAAGAGGTGGCATCGGTCGCGCGGTGGGGCGAAGGAGACTCGCATTCCAAGGTTGCAAACACATATTGTGCTGTGCTCTTCCAGGTTGACTGTTTCTAAGAAGCACAACACGAGGCTGTGAGCAACACAAAGAGGGGACTGAAACGGCGGTTGTGCTCTATCTATACGGTATAGGAACCTAGTACGATGAGACCCTGCCGTATGTTGTATAGGTGAGGGTTTTATTGGTCTGGTGCTACAAGACTGCGAGCACAGCACTACGTGGCGGGTGGCACAGCTGCGACTACGACCAAATTAGTCATTGCGACACAGGAGCCACTGGATCTAGCACTGGTAGAGCACACTGGGAGATGTTCGAACGGTTCGCGAGTTATTCAGGTTCAATGTCTGTCCAACCGGACGCCAGGCCGCCCGAATCATAGTCCTAGCCATTGCGACGCTCCCGCAGCTCAGAGTCTTTCACCACACTACTCCAACGTCCCTTCGAAATGGTTGCTTCTATAATCCTACGTATGAACCCACGTCGAGCGTGGTCGATCATGTTTGCGCGTGTCCTAGCCTCAAAACTTCTTGCCTGAGCAGAACTTTCCACATTTTCTTGTTCCGCTCATTGATGACTTCCAGCTATTTCCATTCTAGATCTTCTCTGTGCCTCTCGCTCATATCTTCAAGCAGACTCGCGTGAGCTTGCCGAAGCTCGGTGAACCCTATTCATGTCTCAGCTCCTCCTTTACGGACCCCTAGTTTCGAGATTTCTGCGTCTTTCAAACTCCTTGAGTTCGTCTCATTCGGGTCGGATTTCGTGACCATGTCTCGCTTTGGCGGCAACGCTTTTCGCAATTCGGGCACCTGATCGTCAAACACATTTCTGCTTCTCTTCAACGCCTTGCGCCACAGACATGACAACAATATGAGAGCGACGAGAAAGTCTCCAGACAGGGCGGACAGGCCTGCGATGGCCCCTTTCGCGTCTGTTTGACTGTACGGTACAGCTCGGTCTCCGCTCGCGGTACACGCAGGATTACCATAGCGTGTTGTAGGTGCGAGGAACGTTGCGGTGCCAAGCGTGTCTTTCGGTGTCGATGCAGCTGTCGCTGCTCTGGTTGGCAGATATCGCTTGAAGCTGTTCGGTGCCGCAAATAAGGTTGTTATATCGATTCCAGAGCTTGAGTACGTGGTCGAAAGCTGGGCGACGAAGTCTACAGACAATCAACGCGGTACGTCGATATATCTCTCATGAGTCTTTTGTCTCCCTGAAATCTCCCTTGATCGGCATCTGGACGCTATTTACTGGTTGTTCTCAAGGATACCAGAGACCAGACTCGTGTGGAAACAAAGGCACTCATAATCACCCTGTGAACAGTCAAACCTCTGGTTCTGCGGACCTCGGATGCCGAATTTGCTGTTCAGAAGGACTGACTGTTTCGTGGTGAGCATTATGCGAGGAGGCTTCTGTGATGGCTTAATCGTACCGTACAGTCGTTGATGAATACCAGTGTGGTGAATGCCATTGGTCGCGACGTAAATCAAATGGTCTAAGGGTGTTGCTTCGCGAGGCTGTGGGGTTGAAAGCAGCTGGCGTTCAGCTGTGTAAGACCCTCAAAGTATAATATGCCCCTGTTACGAGCCAAGGTACACCACAGCATGATCAAGTATCGTGGCACCCAGTACAACACCGGGATTAGACTGTCTCACCACATACAGTGGGGGCACAACATACAACCCAGTACTGCTCTTGTGTCTGTACTACATGTTTGCGCGAACCACGCGTCTATGAATACAAGAGTAGAGTAAGAACAGCGGCGCTGCTTAGATAACCGAAAAGAAGTAGACATATGGCGTCGCTCATCAGAAAAGACCGATTCGGTCGGTCTCGATACCATCATCACGGACTTGAATCATCTCCGACACACCAAAATCCACTCAATCAGTCACTCATGCGCGAACTGACGTGTTTCTAACAAAAATGTGGATATCCCGCATCGCAATCACGTACTCCTAGTTATATACATGGCCAATATGTACAAGACACTCTCTGGCCAAAAGAGATCTCACTCCAAAACTCCATCGCTCACAATGCAACTCCTCTCGCTCCCAACCATGCAATCACAGCAGATTACTTGCGCAAACTAGTGCTTCTCCGCACGCACAGCCTCAATATCCTTAGAAGCAAGGATAGAATCGTTATCGATCATGTGCTCCTGGGACCCGACGTGAGACTCAGTGTAAGCGTCAAGCTCCTGGGCCTTGGATGTGAAGTTGAGGTAGATGGGGAACGACCAAGCGAAGAAGACTGGCGGGTGTTAGCAATTGAAAATAGGCAAATCTGGGCATGGAGACGTACAAAAGATAAGCGGAATGCACATGGCGTGCCTCGTGCCAATTTTGTCGGCGACGTTGCCGAGGATGACAGGGATGATGGCTCCACCGCAGACTGATGAAACGAGGAAGGATGCGCCGCGCTTGGTGTGGCGACCAATGCCTCTTAAGCTCAACGCGAAGATAATCGGAAACTGTTGTAGCATTAGTATATTCATCCCGAAGTGTGCACTGTCTTGATGAACTTACGATACACGATTCGAAGAAGAGCACAATCATGAGCATGGAGAGACCGCCCCAGTTAGGCCGCGTCGCGCCACCAGTATTCGTACCAATAGCAGCGGCAATGAAGATCATGATCATAGTCTGGAAGACCATGAGCACAATACGGGGCTTACCGCCAACGTACATGAGGCCGGCAGCAGCAAAACGTCCAGCAGCGAAGAGACCTTGAGCAATAGCGTAGAAGTTGGCACCCTGGCGATGCGCCTCGGTGATATCGAGATCAGGACGTGCTTGTGTGAAGTAGTTGATGAAGTAGGCTGCGACACCGACCTGGGCACCAACGTACGAGAACTGAGCGAAGACACCCCAGAAGAGGGTAAACTGTTTGCGCAGCGGCTTGTCGACGTAGCCCGTGGCGGCAGTGGTCATCTCAGCCTGGTCCGCCATATCTGAGTCGGTAATTTCTGGGATGGGCGCGAAGTAGAAGACGACAGCGAGAATTGCGACGAAGCCAGCGATACCAAGGTAGACCCACTGGACAGCCTCGAGCGAGCGACCATCGGTTCCGACATTCTTGAAGATGACCTGCGCAGCCAGGACAGGCGCGACTACCGATCCAACTGCCTGAACGGACTGGGAGAGCTCGAGACGGAACTCAGACCATTTGGGAGGACCGCAGACAGCAATGTAAGGGTTCGCAGAAGTTTCAAGCGTAGACAGACCAGAGCCAGCAAGGAACATGGCACCGCAGAATCCACCGAAGCTTCGCTTGACGGCTGAAGGCCAGAACATGAGCGCGCCAACGCAGTAGATCGAGAGACCGAGGATGAAAGTGTATCGGTATCCGAACTTGCGCAGGAACCAACCGGAGTATGTGAGAGGACCGATAAAGTACGCTCCGAAGTATGAGGCCTGAAGACCAGACGATTCACCTTGGGTGATGTGCAGAGCGACTTGGAAGCGGGAGTTCAGGACATCGAGAAGACCGTATGCGAATCCCCACATGAAGAAGAGGGTGGTGACGAGTGCGACTGGGACAATCGACTGGCGGGCAGTGAGCTGCGAAGCACCAGTGACGATGCGGTTGTCCACGCTCTTGCGTCGAGTCTGCTCTGCGACGACTTCAACGGCGGATGGGCGGCGGCCTTGCTGGTCATGGATCTCGTCGAGAGTAGGCTCCTGGGAGCCGTTGAGGCCGAAGAGCTTCACCATGTTTGCTGATGTGCACCGAAGAAGGTCGAGCAATAGGAGTGTGATCAGGCTGAAGAAGTAAGATGATCCTAGATGAAACTGAAGCTGGATAACCTGTCCGCTGGATGATGCTCAATTAGAGGGAGCACAAAGCACATTATATCCATTCCCACGGTGCTGGGTAGATTCGTCGTGATAGCCATTTCGACATGGGCTGGTACCGTCCAGGCCAAGATAGACATCGGTAGTGCGTCGGTAGCTTGTCGATGGCGTTGGTTGAGCGCCACAGGTATGGACTGGGGTCGTCTGGGTGATGCCACTCGCCAACGCGCCCGCCCGCAAGGCTCCGCAGATTCTGCAGGAGAATGCATGCTGATATGCTGGCCCTTCTCCGGCGAAATTATGGTGCCAGAAAACCGTCCGAGAATTGCTACCGCCGCCATCGGATAGTGCATGCCCCCGACCAATTATGGCAAAGGCGGACAGCTTCACCGTGCAGATAGCCCCGGACAGTCCCACTTAGTCGTTGAGCCTCAAGATGCATGCTGCTCGCAGACATGGGATGGGCCCACACAATCTCCACGACAAAACCCCGTGGGAAACACTGGCGTTGAAAATTCAGATGCGGAGGAAGGCCCAGAGGAAGTTTGTGTGGAACTTTTTTTGAACTTCATGGGGAAGAAGACCGAACGCTGCACCCCGCATTATTGATGGCTGCAGATCTGCTCGCGTGCTGTTCAAAGAGATCGTCAAACGTGAACTCCCAAGAGAATATTCTCTTTACGTCGGTGGAAATCAAGCAAATCAAGCGACGGCTTCCAAGCAGACCTCGCACAATCGAGAGGTGTCCGGATCCCGCGCTATGCTCGATTCGACTTGTCACGATGACGAACTAGCGTTAGTGTACACCATGTTGCAATGCGCCGAGATCTTGGGTGCGAGTGTCAAGCACGATAATGCGGAAAGATTGTTGAGGCTCTTACTGCAGGCCAGTGCATTTTGTGCACGGCCTCAAGTGTGGGTTGTATATGTGTGGCGATACTCGTTTGAGGATGAGGAAGTTCGATTTGGTCGCGGCGTTCTCAACATGAAGGACGACACTCTTGTCGGTTACGTATCGTTGCCGGGCGAATAATCGTTGTTGGTTCGACATGCATATTGTGGCTTGAGCACTGCTTCAATCAAGTGGACCATCTTGCAACTCTATCGACACTCTTCCAAGGTTAATGAAGCTTCTGGTCTCTGATGTGGAGATCTCTTCGCCTCTGAGAAGCGCGAGTCGAACGATAATCCAGCCGGCGCTTCGCACATCAGATCCAGGCGCAAAACGCATAACTTATTTGTTTTGCATTCATGGACCTTGAACAATAATCACATTCCTATGACGCTCTCCAGCCTCATGCATGCCGCAGCCCTCCCAGCTTTCTGCGGGGCTCCAGAGCTCTTGCGCCCGCATCCTGCCCTCCCCAGGATATTCTCAACGAAAACTTCCATCCAGCGTTCTAGCGTGCTTCCATGCATTCGCCCGAACCAGCATCCGACTTCCATCCAATAACAAGTACTAAACACTCCGCGCAAGGGTACGATTGGTCGAGCAGAAATCGTGTGTAGTACCGGAGGGTTTGTCGGAAAGCCAGCGGCAGTTGACACGGCTACGCTCGCTCTGGTCTGGGCGGCTCCAAACTAGGGCTGTGCTGCATGTGTGGAGGACGAGCTGGGGTTGACAGCCCATGGGGTGGCAGAAGGAGAGACGGCACGGCGAGACGTCGGCAAAGTTGCGTGCATCGGATGGGGCACAGACGCTGCCTGGAAAGGACATATCCGATGAAAACCGACGAGCATGGACTGGGATTTGCGTTAACATGTGTAAATGCACGTCGTGGGATAACATGGGGTAAAATGCCTCAACGATGGCATTTCGAAGCAAAATTGAGGGACTCTAAGAGTCGCGACAGAGGGCAACGGGCAGTATGCTCCCCATCTACCTAAACCTCAGAAGTGTACCTTAATCGAGATAAGCTCGTACACTCCTCAGTTACGTGCTCGGTAAGCAAAGCACACCTTGCGCAGCAACGCATTTGAAACACAAAAGTGACATGCCCTCACCCACACCAAATACCAAAAAAATCCGCCCCTCTCAAAAATTGCAAGATAACCCAAAAAAAAAACGACGTTGGCCAGATTCGAACTGACGCTCCCAAAGGAATATGATTTCGAGTCATACGCGATAACCACTCCTACATGATTTTATTAGCTCTAAACTACAGGCAGAACGAGAGTTTGGGG
>Ga0265780_10002560_pt1 | contig 24509 bp, 14 predicted proteins | sample P1T30metagenome_FD_192432 | JGI IMG/M metagenome (GOLD analysis project Ga0265780, IMG submission 192432) | Plant litter microbial communities from East Loma Ridge, Irvine, California - P1 T30 | ecosystem: Environmental > Terrestrial > Plant litter > Unclassified | place: USA: California... | reverse complement strand
AAATAGTAGGAATTACGCCGGCAATGCCTTCAGGCTCATCATTAAATATTATGATGAAAGCCATGCCAAAACGTGCTTTTGACGTGGGTATCGCAGAGCAGCATGCTGTTACTTTTTCTGCAGGTTTAGCGGCACAAGGATTAGTACCTTTCTGCAATATCTATTCAAGCTTCATGCAAAGGGCCTACGATCAGGTTATTCATGATGTAGCGATACAGAAACTTAATGTAGTTTTCTGTTTAGATCGGGCTGGTTTAGCCGGAGCTGATGGCGCAACACATCATGGGGCTTACGATATTGCTTATATGCGTTGTATTCCAAATCTCATCATTTCTTCTCCCATGAACGAGGAGGAACTACGGAACTTAATGTTTACGGCGCAACAAGAAAATGTAGGGCCTTTCGTAATCCGTTATCCGCGTGGTAATGGTGTAATGCCAGATTGGAAAAGACCTTTTAAAGCATTTAAAATTGGCAAGGGCCGCAAGATTTGCGATGGAGAAGAAGTTGCCTTACTTACCCTTGGTCATGTAGGTAATTTTGCTGTAGAAGCCCGTTCGGAACTGAATAGCGAAGGCATTTATCCAGCTCACTATGACCTGAGGTTTGTTAAGCCCTTAGATGAAGAAATACTGCATGAGGTATTTTCAAAATATAAAAATGTAATCACTGTAGAAGATGGTTCACTTCCAGGTGGTATTGGTTCAGCGGTTTTGGAATTTATGGCAGATAATGGATATAATTCAAAAGTGATCCGCCTGGGTATCCCAGATCAATTTATTGAACACGGCGAGCAAGCGGAACTTTGGGCAGAATGTGGTTATGATAAAAATGCTATTATTCATGCGGTAAGAAAAGTAGGGTTTAAGAGAGTAACAGACAGTATGGTGGGATAGGCTATTATCAATAAATTGAGTTTAATTACACTTTATGAAAGTAAAGTCTTACTTTCATAAAGTGTAATTAAAACATCTAATGCTTTTGAGTGATGAGGATGCCATGCAGCCTATATAGTCATCAAATACCTCGAAACTGTAAAAGTTATAAGTTCTACTTAAGCGAACTACTTGGTCCTTCAATACTGACACATCATTCATTTGATCGATTAAGCCTTCCCCTGTCGCTTTCAATAATGCTTCTTTTCTGGTCCAAAGCCAATAAAAAGTTTGATTACCGTATGGTCCATTCTCCATTAGCTTTAGTTCTGGCTCAGTAAGAGTAATTGCTGTAATCCCATTAAAATCAAAATCTTTTTTACAAAGTTCGATATCTACCCCAATAGGATTTTTAGAAATAGCAAAAATTACCAAATCCGCACAATGTGTAATATTAAATTCGATACCCTCTACGTACGGCTTGTTATTTAACTCTAACTGAAACAAAATACTTTTTGGAGAAATATTCAAAAAAAAGGATAATATATTTCTGATTCCATAGCGAGTACAGACAAACCTTTTAGCATCGTTAATAGATCTAAACCTTCGAGCTTTTTCAATTTCCTCTATGGATAAAATTTCCCGGTAGTCATCTTTAATTTTTTCGTAAAATGTTCCTATATCTATTTTAATAATGTAATCACATGCAAGGTTTGTGTAGTCTATAAAGTCAATAGTATCAAACTGCAGTTTTCTAAGGCTAAGATATTTTTCTGTTAAATTTATGTTCAAGATAGAGTTTTATTTAAATGAGTAACCTGATCAAGGCTCGATTGTAAAATCTCAGCAAATCTTATATCATTAGGGGCATGCAGGAATGTATTATGATCGCCAGGAACATTATGAATGTTCAAAGGTTCCGTGGTTAAATCTTTCCATCCAAGATATTTCCTGTCATCAAGATAATATAAACGTTTTTCCACACTGAAAAGATTAATTTTCATGTCAATCTTTTTTAATACGTAGCTTTCATAGGCATTAGCATAAGTCTTGTAAACTACGCTCTCTTGAGATGATGCGACAAACTGTTTCACGATCTTTTCGGGGGAGACAAAGAAATTAAGTTTATTTTTAAAAGCCGTTACTTGATGGCCCATAGCCTCTCTTGGATTATTAATAAATGATTTTGAAAGGTAAGGAAGTTTACAAAACTGTCTTTTCAATTTTTTCAAAAGTTTGAAAGGATCACTATCAATACGATGCTTGTTGTACCCATAAGAATCTATTAAACCTAAAAAACAAACTTCTTTTCCTAAATCCTTAAGCTGTTTCGCCATTTCAAAAGCAATATAGCCACCAAGTGAATAACCTGCTATGGCAAATGGTCCAGTTTGATCTTTGTCGAAAATTTCGGCTATATGTTTTCTAGCAATTTCTTCAATTGTAGCTGGAATTTCTTTTTCGCCATTTAAACCATAAGCCTGAATGGCATACACCGGCTGTTCTGCATCAAAATGTTTTGTAAGAGAATTAAATAATAGAACGTTAAGGCCTGCGCCATGAATCAAATAAATGGGTGTTTTACATCCTGATGTTTTAAGCGGCACTATAGATTTCCACAGTTCATCTTCGTCTGCTGATAAAATTCTTTCAGTCAGTTGAGCTACCGTAGCATTTTTTAAAAGAACCGCCAATGGTAAACGAACGCCAATGATTTTCTCTATTTCCGACATCATTTTCACAGCAAGCATGGAATTTCCACCTGATTCGAAAAAATTATCTAATCTATCTATTTCTTTTAAACCTAATATCTCACTCCAAATTGCAGCTACCCACAATTCATTTTCTAACTGAAGCTGATTGACATTATCATTCTCACTGTCTTTAATTTTTGGTTTGGGTAACACTAGTCTATCTATTTCATTATTAGCGGTAAGCGTAAACTCATCCAAGATAATAAAGCTTTCGGGAACCATAATTTCGGGCAGTTCAAGCCTGATCGCTCTTTTCCAATGATCAATTAGTGCCTGATGATCTTCTAAAACGTCCATTAAAGTAACATAAGCGAACAAATGAATCTCGCCTTGCTTATCTTCTTTAGGTATGATAACTGATTCTTTTATGTTTTTTTGCTTTGCCAGCACAATAGAAATCTCAGCAGGTTCAACCCTTATCCCATTAATTTTGACTTGTTGGTCTGTCCTCCCAAAATATTGCAAATCACCGTTATCAGAAAACCGTCCAAACTCGCTGATTTTGTGAAAAGTTTGATCAGGCTGACCATCAATTTGTAATTGAAAAACTCTCCCTTCATTCCATGTCAAACAGTTCTCAGCAATTCCATCGCCATTAACAAATATTTCTCCGGTTTTCCCGTGTGGTGTAGGTTTTCCATCTTCATCACAAATTAAAATTCGAGTATTATTGATCGGCCAACCTAAATTTATACCCTCATCTTCCTTAACTATTTCTCTTACGGTTGTTACAAAAGTTGTTTCGGTTTGTCCGCGCAGGCTCCAAAGTTTATTTCCTCTGGTCAATAATTGATCGGCAATCTCTTTTGTTAATGACTCACCAAAATGCCATATCCGCAATCCAGCCTTTACATCCCAATGATGTTGAATCAATTTCTTCCAAAATAGTGAATGGCCACTCAAAATATCAATATTCTCTTTTTGAATTATATTTGATATATCCTGCATGCTTGCCACATGATCCAAATTTGCAAATACGATCTGGGCACCACTATTTAGAGATACCAGTAACTCAAGAATTACAAATTCAGAAACGTTTGTAGCAATTGATAATAATTTGTCATTTTCCCTTATTCCGGGATTATTTTTAAGGCTTGTTATTACATTACTTAAACTTTGATGTTTGATTTTAACGGCAACAGGCTGGCCACTTATATGAGATTCATACTGTACAAAGGCGTTATGTTGACCATTAACATTTGGAAAATCGATTGGATGTAATTCAACTTCGTTGCTATTTAAAATACTCTCCAATGAAATCTCGACTGCGTTATCGTAGTGTTGAGCATTTTTATTTTCGGCTACTAATATTATCTTTACTTCAGAATCTGCCAGGATATATGCATTCCTTAGCCTTGGATTTTCAGCATTTAAAACCAGAAAGGCTGCACCAGCTTTTAGAATTCCAAGAATTGCGATCGCCAATTCTGGCGATGGCTGCATCGCAATTGCAATTACATCACCAACATTTACACCCTTTTTAATTAAATGTTTTGATAACTTCTCAGCTTGTTTGGTCAGATCATTATAGATGAGTTTTTTACTGCCATAGCTAACAGCAGTGTTAAATCCACATTTCTTTGCCGAACATTCAAGATGGAAATTCAAACTCTTTTCTTTTGAGTATTCTGTAGCCGTGTTATTCCACTTAAGTAATTGCTCGCTCCAGTATATTGAATTTTCAGCTGCAAGTTCTTTAAAAGAAACCGATGGGTCAATTGTAATTAATTCTAACAGCCTTTGGAAATCTTTTGAAATTTGTTTTATGGTATCCTCTTTAAAAAGCTGTGTGCTGTAGGACCATTCTAAAAAGAATGCAGATTTAGAGCCAGTAGCATTCAAAAATATTTCGAATGTTTCAAAAAATTTAGGGTTCGATATGAGCTCATATTCTAAATCCGTAAATGAAACTGCGGCGTCAAATCCCATATCTACATTAAATATGATGGGCAATATGGGTATGCGAGAGTAGTCTTTCTTTTGATCTAAGCTTTCTACAAGTTCACCTACCGTAAACTTTTGATTTTCATAAGCATCAAAAAAATCTTTTTTCCGTTTAGTTAGATAAGTATTAAAAGATGTTTCCAAATCTACTGCACTTCTTAAAGCAAGCAAATTTACGCAATGACCAACCAATTCATACTTCTCTGTAGCAGCCTGGCCCGCGGTTGGCATCCCAATGATAAGATCAGTTTGGTTAGTTTTCAAAAAAATAAAGACTTCAAAGGCACTTAATAGCGTGTTTACCAAACTTGCCCCATAAGTTGAACCCAGTTTCTTTAATTTTTCTACCAGTTCATTTGGAATTTGGTGATCAAAACGATTCGATTTAAAGTTTCGATTTTGAGGCCTGGGATAGTCTGTTGGAAAATCTAAAATTGGAGCGCCGTCTTTATAAAGATTTAACCAATACGCCTTAACCTCTTCATGTTCTTTGCTATTCTTAAACTCAGCCATCTCAACTGCGTACTCACTAATCTGATCGGCATTTTCTAGTTTTATTATCTGGCCACTTATTTTTGCATTATAAAGTTTGGCTATATTTTCCATGATAATACCAAAGGACCAACCATCGCAAAACATATGATGACCAACTATGGTAAAATAATGATGGGTGTCATTGAGTTTGTGTATGAAAGCCCTTATCAGCGGTCCTTCCTGTAAGTCAAAAACATTTTGCATTTCTGCTGAAATGAAAGCTTTGATCCTTGCCGCCTGATCGTCAAACGAAGAGAAATCCTGATAAGAAATTTCAAAAGGAATATTGTTAAAGATAATGATAGACTCTCCGTTTGAACTCACTACAGATCGCAAAGCCTCATGCCTTAAAACGACTTCCTTGATGGCGTCTTTAAAGAATTCCTTCTTAAATGCACCTTTCAAATCCAGTGATATAGATTCGTTGTAGGCTAGATTTGCCTCATCACCCCCAATAATACATGATAGCCACATCAAGCGCTGAGGCTCGTTCATAGATACGGTCTTTTCTATCTCATAACCACTTTTAAACGGATTATAATCAATAGGCTTGAGATCAGTGATTATTGTATGTTTTTCTATCATTTTAGTAGATTTCTACCTCAAGGTATTTTCCTTCTTTTTCAGGATCAGTAATAAACCATGCCGGATTTCCACCTTTATCCATTCCTAATTTTGCTCCAGAAACTGGAGGATTTTTAGTTTTAAACACAACTGAAGCGGGGTCAAAATCTGGATTATTTTCGTTCGCTGATGGAAAAAACCCAACTTTGATCATCATATCCATGCTTTCTACAAAAGCGGTAATCATTTTCTCGATATCTGAAGAAGAGGTCGCCTCTGTCATAAAACAAGGAAAGCCATCTATAATATGAATTCCTTTTTCCCGTAATAGAACAAACATCAATTCACTATAAGGTATTTCCTGATGGAACTTTACTTTCCAAAGTGAACCATAGTTGGCTACAAAAATTGGAAGTTTTCTTTTCTCAAACGCTTGATTTAGTACTTTAGAAAGGTAATTTCCTTTTTCATTAATTTCCTTCTGTAAATCCGGGCCTTTTTGTTTCATATACTTTAACGAAGCATAAGCCGCAGCCAGAGCCAAAGGATGACGGACAAATGTGCCTGCAAAATAAGTGACACCCGCTTCGGGTACTGAATCATTCCCGTATTGCCAATTACCACCGTCCAATGCGTCCATTAAATTTCGCTCACCAGCAATAACACCAATTGGCATACCCGCCCCAACCACTTTACCGTAGGCAGCTAAATCTGCTTTAATGTTAAAGATTGCTTGCGCACCTCCTGGATGAAATCTAAAACCGGTAATCACTTCATCGAAAATAAGAACAGAACCGCTTTGTTTGGTTATGGATCTTAATTCTTTCAAAAATTCAACTGGCACGAATTCTGGCCTTCTGCTTTGTATCGTTTCTACCAGTACACCCGCAATTTCATCACCTCTTTCTTTAATAATTGCCAAGCTTTCTGGCGTTCCATAGTCTAAAACTAAAATATTTTGCACAGCTTCTGGCATAATGCCAGCTGCAGCAGGGAAAGATTTTAATTTCTTGGTTCCCCGCACTAAAACTTCGTCTATTATACCATGATAAGCACCTGTAAAAGCGACAATTAAAGATCGTCCAGTAACTGTTCTGGCAATGCGTATGCAGCCTAAAACCGCTTCTGACCCGGTACTACACAAAGCAGCTCTATCAAGCCCCGTAAATTCACAAATCATTTTACTTACAGCTGCTGCCAGTTCATGCTGTGGTCCAACTTCATAACCTTTCTCCAACTGTTCATGTAAAGCATCCTTAATCACATCAGGTTGATGTCCTAACATATTTGAACCAAAGCCATTCAATGCATCAATGTATTCGTTGCCATCCAGATCCCACATTTTACTGCCTTTGGATTTATTGATTACGATTGGATAAACCAGTTCTTTAGTTGCTGGCCTAAAACCCGTTACAACACGAGGATCTGCCATATACGGCCTGCTCTCATTTGTATAGGCTTTACTTTTGGCGGTTTGATTATTGTATCGCTGTGTTAAATTTTCAAGAAAATCTTTTTGTTTTTGGGTAACAGAAGTAGATGAACGTTCAATTTTGGGGGTTGCACCGAATGGTTTTCGCATTTCTTCTTTTTCTTCCTTAGATAAACTGCTATCTACTGTTTTTGCTACAATTGGCGTTGCGTTTTGCACAGCGGTTGTCGCAATATGTTGTGTTGGAACCTGAATTGGTTGTTGTATTGTGTTTTGCCCTTGTAACAATACAAGTTGTTGAGTTAAAATATTTAACTGTTGGGCAATTAAACCTAAAGCGGTATTATCTGTATTCATTCCAGCTTGCGGAAATTGGTAAAGCGGTGTTTGATAACTTGGAGATTGTTGTACTGGACTCGCCTGTGGTAAGGGTATTTCTGCTATTGTTGGTTCCGCTATTGGAACTTGTAAAAGTTCCTCAACAGGCATACTGGCATCTAGATAATCAACTAAACTATTTAAATTGCTATATTCTTCATTTAGTTTTCTAAATGTGATAGGCAAATTGAATTTACGCTTTAAAGAAGTGGCTACTTGTGTAAGAAGTAACGAATCAAAACCCAACTGTAAGAAATTTAACTGGGGATCAATACCATTCATTTCAATGCCCGAAGCATTTTCTAATACTTGTCTAACTTCAAGGGCTAGGTTTTCTCTTCTTCTCATGATGATTTGTTGCTTAGCTAATGGTGTCGATAATGTTTTTTGTGGCAATTCAACCGGCATGTTTTTAGGGCTGTTTTGTTTGGGGCTTAACCAATATTTTTGTCTGTTAAACTGATAAGTTGGCAGCTCCACGACAGATCGGTTAGTATAGTAAGCATCCCAATCAACATCTACTCCATTAATCCATAGTAATCCTAAAGCATTTAAAATAGATTCATCTGCATGCTGACTTGGCACTAAAGAGTTGATAGCTTTAACAGTTTTCTTTTCAGATAATGCAATCTGTCTAACTAATGTTGAGGTAACGGTTCCTGGACCAACTTCGATAAATACCGGAGAATCATACGTTAATGCTGTCTCAGCCGCTTTTACAAATTCAACTGTATTTCTTAAGTGTGTTGTCCAATAATCCACATCAATCGCCTGCTGGTCGGTTAAAATTTTGCCGGTAACTGTTGATATAATTTTAATATTTGGCTTTGATAATTTTACTTCGGTCACTATCGAGCTAAAGTCAGCTAATATTGGATCCATCATGGATGAATGAAAAGCATGACTTGTAAACAGCGGTTTATTTGCAATTTCTTGCTGATCTAGTAATTTAGATAAACTCGCGATTTGATCTGTTGGACCTGAAACGACACAAAGCATGGGACCATTTACAGCGGCAATGGATAGGTCTTCGCTCAAAAGATTCTTAATAACTTTTGCATTCTGCCTTACAGATAACATACTGCCGCATGGTAACTTGCTAATTAATTCACCTCTGGTAGCCACTAATTTAAGGGCATCCGTTAAAGAAAATACATCAGCAAAATGTGCGGCAACATACTCTCCAACACTATGTCCAATAAAAAGGCTAGGTTTTATACCCCAACTCATATAAAGCTGGGCAAGAGCAAACTCCGTTGCAAATAATGCTGGCTGGGTATATCTGGTATCTTTTAATTTGCTTGTAGCTACAGCTGCATCGCTGGTCGCGAAAATAATGTCACGAATATCCTGATCTATGAAATCTTTTAAAATATAAGCACATCTGTCTATCGCAGCTTTATAAACAGGTTGCTGTTCGTACAAGGCTAGGCCCATGTTTAAGTATTGAGCACCTTGCCCCGGAAAAGTGAAAACAATTTCTGTAGGCGTCTCCTGCAAAGTATTAACATTTAAATAAGGAACATTTTGTTTTGCCAATATATCTGCAAGTGCTGATGTGGTTTGACCAACCGCAAATTTTCTTGTGCTGAAAGCTCTTCGGCCTGTATGTAGGGTATAAGCAATATCAGCTAATGAAACTGCAGCGTTGTTCTGCATATAATCCGATAAAACCCTTTCAAATTTCAGTAAACTATTTTCATTCAGTGCAGACCACCTGATCATTTCGTACGGTGCCGCCTGGTTCTCAATCTTCTTTTCGATTTTGTAACTTTCTAAAACAACATGTACGTTCGTACCGCCTACACCGAAAGAACTAACACCCGCATACCGAGTTTTTGTATCGTCCCAGTTAGTCAGTTTTGCATTTACGTAAAACGGACTATTGTCAAAGTCTATGTGGGGATTAGGCTTTTTGTAACCCAATGATGCCGGTACCATCTTATGATGTAGTGCCAGGCAAGTTTTGATAAAACCAGCAACCCCAGCGGCATGAGTTAAATGCCCGATATTGCCCTTTATGGACCCAATCGCACAGTATTGTTTTGTTTCCTGCGCACCAAAAGCGTCCACAAGACCCTCAAATTCTATAGGATCGCCTATGGGAGTTGCGGTACCGTGGGCTTCAATGTAAGTGATATCTGCTGCATTGATACCAGCATCGCTTATTGCACCCGCGATAGCACTGGCCTGACCAGCAGTACTAGGTGCGGTAAAACTTCCCTTGTTACCACCATCGTTATTAACGCCAATACCTTTGATTACTGCAAATATAGCATCACCATCTCGTTGGGCCGCACTTAAAGTTTTAAGTAACACCACACCAGCACCATCGCTAAAAAGCGTTCCGGTAGCATTTGCAGCAAATGGCGTACAATGCCCATCGGCACTCAACATACTTCCCTCCTGATACAGATGACCACTATTTATGGGAGAAGTAATACTCGCAGCGCCAGCTATGGCCATCTCACATTGACCAGCTCTCAAATTATTTACAGCTTCAGCAATGGCCAGTAAAGAAGTAGAACAAGCAGAATTCACATTTACAGCCGGTCCATTCAAGTTTAAATGATAAGCAGTTCTAGAAGCAATATAATCTTTATCGTTAACTGAATTAACCTGAAATTTTCCTTGATTTTCGACTAAATCTGGATGTGCTAAAACATTATTTTCATAATACGTATTTACGCCAGCCCCAGCGTAAACACCTATTTTTTGCTGATATCTACCTGATAAATAACCGGATTTCTCCAAAACCTCCCATGATATCTCCAGAAAGATCCGTTGCTGAGGATCCATTAATTCGGCTAGCTTAGCATTAATGCTAAAAAATGATGGATCAAACTCATCCGCATGGCTGAGAACACCCCGGGCTTTAACATAAGAAGGATCATTCCTAATATCATCAGGTATGCTCGGGTCTAAATCTTCTTCATTAAAAAAAGTGATCCCTTCCCTTCCTTCAATCAGCATCTCCCATAACTCATCAATGGTATCGGCACCTGGAAATCTGCCAGCCATACCGATTACAGCAATATCAGTACCTTCACTTGGTGTGTTAAGATTTTCGTCTATGGAAGTATTTATCTGAGTCAAATATTGCGCAAGACTACTAATAGTAGGAAACCGGTAAAGTTTTGTAATACTTAACCGAGGATACGTAACCTTCAGTAAACTCGCAATGCGTTGAGCCATTAAGGAATCTCCCCCTAATTCGAAAAAGTTATCGTCGGCACCAATTTTCGTGATTTCTAAAAATGTGGACCACAAACGATAGATATCTTCTTCAACGACTCCGGTTGGTTTTTTATAGAGATTTGCTAAATCCGGCCGTTCAATTTTAATTGATTGTAAAGTTTTTTTATCTATTTTCCCATTGCTCGTCAAAGGCATTTCTAAAACGGGCACGTAGATGCCCGGAACCATATGCGGAGGCAATAGCTTATTTAAAAAATTAATAAGCAAACGTTGATCTATTGGAGCACCCGCGGTATAATAAGTGACTAACTTTTTTTCACCGAAAGACGTTTCATTGGCCAATACGATGCACTGGCTAATTTGTTCATGTTGATTGAGTTTACTTTCAATTTCCCCTAACTCAATTCTATAACCTCTAATTTTAACCTGGTCATCCAATCGCCCGAGAAAAATTATATTTCCATTAGGTAAGATTTTTCCAATATCACCAGTCCTATACATTTTTTCACCAGTTTGGAAAGGATCTTTTACAAATACTTTATGTGATAATTCTGATTGGTTGTGGTAACCTCTGGCAAGGCGATTACCGCCAATATACATTTCACCAGCTTCACCATCTTCTACTTTATTCAGGTTACCATCTAGTATGTAAACCTGCATGCCCGTTAAGGGCTTTCCAATGGGTGTAGTGGTTAAGCTGTCAAAATCATTTGGTTTGCATAAAAATGCCGTGGCAGCTACCGTGATTTCAGTTGGACCATATTCATTGTAAAAATCAACATGTGCTGCCCACTTCTTTGCAAGTTCAACGCTGCAAACATCTCCCCCAGCAATCACACGCTTTAATGATTTAAAGCTCGTTGGGTTCAGGCTCTCTAATAGCCCAGGTGTAGCATGTAGATAAGTAATTTGACTTTCATTAAGTATTTTTGAGAATAATTCATTGTCCTTTATCGAATGTTCATCGATAAGCGTCAGCGTTGCTCCATTTAACAAAGCCAGAAAAATTTGCTCTACAGATGCATCAAAACAAAAACTTGAAAATTGAAGAATTTTGTCGTCATGGTTAATATTAAAAAGTTCCGTTTGACTGTCGATGTATTTGCAAACGGCATGATGCTCAATCATCACACCTTTAGGATTACCTGTAGAACCAGAAGTATAAATGATGTATGCTAAATTGTCAGGGCTCACAGGGCAGTTAGGATCCAGTTTTGACTCATTTAAAACTGCCGGGTCGTTGATATCAATAATGTTAACCCCATCAGGCAAGTCGGCTCCACTACCTGCATTACATACAATTATATTCGCTTTTATATCTGCCAATATATATTCTTTTCTGTTTATTGGATAATTTGGATCAATAGGCACATAGGCACCTCCGGCTTTAAGAATGCCGAATATCCCAATAATCATTTCAAAAGATCTGTTAATGCATAGGGGAACTAAAGTTTCGCCTGTTATGCCCCGCTTAATTAAATAGTGTGCGAGTTGGTTTGACTTTTCATTTAATTCTCTGTAGGATAATTTTTCGTTATAAAATTCTAAAGCAGTTTTATCTTGATCAAATAAAACCTGTTGAGAGAATAATGCTGTTATCGCTTTAGTGATCATAGTTGAAAAATTTTTCGGTAATTAAATAACGACTTGTTATTATAAATTATTTAAATCCAGAATCTAGTTTTGTTGGTATAATGCCCATATGTATCTGAAACATATCGGCGCGATATTACGATGATCAAAAATACAAAGAGTTTTTATAACAAATAATAGTCTTAAAGGGCTATAATTGAACATAATTGCCAAATCCAGATTAGATTCGGATTAGAAATTTTCTTCAAAATCAATGAAAATACCATCAAAGGAGGCTTTGGTTCGTCGGATCTGGGCACCTAAAAATAGGTGATGGAAAAAGATGAGAACCTAAACGCTTTTTAGGAAATCTTTACTATCAGCACATAAGGAAAATCGCCTCATCAAGATATCAAAACAATAAGCGGCAGTAATCAAAGGGCTTTATAATTTTATTATAGTACATGGCGATTCGTTATTGGTAATTTATCCGAAGGATGGGAAATGGGAAATCAAAGCTGTTTCAACGATATTTTTGAGTCAATCAGTAAAAAATTTTAAATAAAAAATATTAAACGGTTAAGAAATAAGTAGTATTTAAGGGCTATTGGCCTATAGTGCAACGTTTTCTACTTTCGTAGTGTTGGTTAGATCAATTATGATCCATACTCACCAACATTTATACTATTAGTTATGAGAGTATTAGCTATTGCCTCTTCAGGCGGCCACTGGGTCCAACTTTTACGGTTGAAATCTTCATTCAATGATCATGAATTAATTTTTGCTTCCACCACTAAAGCAAATGAAGTGATGGTAAAGGAACATGAATTTTTCCCAATTCCTGACACCAACAGAAATAATTATTTGAGCATTCTAAAAACAACATTATCCCTCACAAAAGTTTTAGTAAAAATCAAGCCTGAGTTGATTATCACGACAGGTGCAGCGCCAGGATTATTTGCACTGCTTATAGGTAAAATAATGGGAATAAAAACGATTTGGATCGATAGTATCGCTAATGTGGAAACTATCTCAATGAGCGGCAAAATAGCGATGCGATTTGCAGATCGAGTGTATACACAATGGCCGGATTTGGCAAATAATAAAATTATTTTTAAAGGTAATATTTTATGATGATTTTCGTCACAATAGGAGGGCAGGAACCCTTCGACCGCTTGATTGAAGCAATGGACTTATTGGCCCCCAAACTTAATGGATATGATATTGTTGCACAAGTGCTCAATTCAAACTATAAAGCAAAAAACATTAAAACGATTTCGTATTTGTCTCCCAAAGAATTTGATTTCTATTTTGATGAGGCAACGCTGATTGTTGGCCATGCTGGAATGGGCACAATATTGACTGCCCTGCAACGCGAAAAACCAATCATTGTTATTCCGCGTAAAATTGAATTAAAAGAACACAGAAATAACCACCAATGGGCAACTGCTCAAAAAATGACAGAACTTAATTACGTTCACGTTGTTAACGATGAAAAAGACTTGCTGGAAAACATCAGAAAGTTTTTAGAAACAGGGGCTAAATCACTTTTTAAAATAAATTCAGAAGCCTCTGATTCATTACTTGAATCTATTAAAGATTATACAGAAGAAATAGCTAGCATTTGATGCTAGCTATTTATTAGCTTCCTTCCAATACTATTGTAATAGTACCCTAAGTCAATCATTTTTTGAAGGTCATATAGATTTCTTCCATCGAAGATAACTTTATTTTTCAACCTCTTTTCCATATTTTCAAAATCTGGATTTCTAAAAACAGACCATTCAGTTGCAATTAGAAGTGCATCTGCCATATCAAGAGCATCATATTGATTTGTTGAATACCTAACCTTATCGCCAATCAGATTTTCAACATTGTTCATGGCTTCAGGATCAAAAACCGTAACCGTAGCACCTTTCTTTAACAAAGCATCAATAATATATAAAGCCGGCGCCTCGCGAATATCATCAGTTTCTGGTTTAAAAGCCAGTCCCCAAAGTGCAAAATGTTTGCCTTTAATATCATTTTTATAATATTTCAATAGTTTATCGATCAAGATCGTTTTCTGGCGTTCATTCACCTCCATCACCGATTTTAAAATCTGGAAGTCATAGGCATAATCATCAGATGATCTAACCAACGCCTGAACATCTTTTGGGAAACATGAACCACCATACCCCACGCCCGGGAATAAAAACCGCTTTCCGATACGATCATCAGAACCGATTCCTTTTCTAACCGCATCAACATCTGCACCAACCAGTTCACAAAGGTTTGCGATTTCATTCATGAAAGTGATTTTGGTTGCCAGAAAAGAATTAGCGGCATATTTTGTCAGTTCAGAAGAACGTTCATCCATAAATAATATAGGATTTCCCTGGCGAACGTATGGGCCGTAAAGTTCAGCCATTAATTTTTTAGCCCTTTCACTTTTTGTACCTAATACCACACGATCAGGTTTCATGAAATCATCCACAGCCACACCCTCTCTTAAAAACTCAGGGTTGGAAACCACGTCTACTTCAATAGAAGTGTTTTCTGTAAATACCGCTTTCACTTTATCTGCTGTACCAACAGGCACTGTAGATTTATTTACGATGACTTTATATTCAGTAATTAATTTGGATACATCTTTAGCAGCACCTAAAATATAGGATAAATCTGCCGCTCCGTCTCCACCAGGAGGCGTTGGCAAAGCCATAAAAATGATCTGGGCGTCTTTTATGGCATCAGCAAGAACTGTTGTGAAGGTTAACCTACCCTGCTCAATATTTCTGTGAAACAATAAATCTAATCCAGGCTCATAAATGGGCACTTCGCCATGCTGCATTTTTTGTACCTTGCGCTCATCAATGTCTACACATACTACGTCGTTTCCTGTTTCCGAAAGACAAGTACCAGTTACTAAACCAACGTAACCAGTACCAATTACAGCTATTTTCATTTTTAAAGATTGATGAATAAAATTATGAGTGACATTTTATAAGAGCTTATAACTACTCTTAAATGCCCCGAAATTATCCAAACAATACAGATCTAACAATAGCCCTTTATAGCTAAATAAAATAAGTGGAATTGAATTATTGTTTATGGTGTAAATGAACTAACCTATAATTTGGAATAGTGCAATCGGTATAAAACTGCAAAAGGAAAAAATTCATGATATAGTAAGCAAATTACCCAACATCCGAAACCCTTAATTCTACGCATAGTTCTATTTTCAGAACTTAGTTTACAACAGACGACATTTTTTGTAGATCTGCAGCTTTACTGGCAATTTTAAGTTCGTCAACATAAACGGTTCTACTTGTTATCGGGTTATTGGCGATTTTATCCCAGTCATACCTGTATATTCCTACTTTAAAATATGGATAATTTGCATCGTTGAATGAATTCGGTAAATTTATTCTACTGACAAGTTTTGTTTTATTTTTCCATATTTCCAAAATACCTGAATTGTCATAGCTCCATTTGATATGGAAAACCCAGTCACTCCATTTGTTTTTTTCAACTAACCCCAGGTCGCTTCGATTATAGGAATAATCACCCTGAGCATTAACTCTCTTAGCACTGGTTCTTGTATCCAGGAAAAATTTATCATTCGAAACGCCTAAACAAAGCGGCGCGCTTCTCCATTGTTCTCCAAGTGTAAAATCGGGTAAAGATTGCCACTGGATAATACAATCGTCAATTGAATCAGAAGTAAATGATGATGGAAAGTATAACGACACCGCATACCAGCCATCCTCATTTTGTACGCCAGGTTTGGTTCCCAGTTCAGATCGGTGACCATTTGGTAAATCATTTCTTCTTAGTTCTACCTTCATCGAACCATTGCCAGCCCTGACTATTTGTTTATCAACACTAGCAGACCATACGCAGCACTGACTAACTTCGTACCAATCGCCAATCGTTGAATTGAAATTATAATATTGATAAACCGAGGCGTCTAACGTATCAGGTAACTTTAGGATTGAGCTAACAGCTACACTTTTTGAAACACCAGGATAGAAATCGATAGTTTTTTCACAGGAAACCATGAAAAATGAATACATATACGTAGCACATAGTAGCAACACCATTTTACGATATTTCATAGGAGCAAGAATTTTAAGGACGTCCTAAAATTAATGCAAAGTTTTAAACAAACAAGAAATATTTAAGGTATGAACAAAATGAACTAAGTTTTATTAAAAGTCTATGAATGGTAGAAGTTTTTATACCACAGTTCTAATGATAATAACATAAACAGATTTCTTCTATAATCTTTCTTTTTGTTTTTGTGCAAATCTATCATATTCTTAATCGCGCCTACATGGAAATATTGTTTGCTGAATGATTGATTTGAATCGATCAGATCTATTAAATTACCAGCCAGTTCTTCCTTAAACCAATCACCTACAGGCGTTTCAAAACCTCTTTTCTTACGGTTAATGATCGCATTCGGAAGCCATTTTTCAGCGGCTTTACGATGAATGTACTTGCCAACTTTACCTCTTAATTTTAAAGATATAGGCAAAGTTTCAATAAAGTTGATTAAATCAGTATCTAAATAAGGTACCCTGTTTTCTATTGAGTTGGCCATAGTCATTTTATCATTAAAAATAAGCAGGTTATCTGGCAACATTCCTCTGGTATCTAAGAACAAAAGTTTGGATAGCGAATCAGCTTTTGGATCTGTCTGATCATAATATCTTTCGAAATGAACCCTTTGGCTCTGATCAATTAACGGAGCAATGTTATCTTGATAGAGTTGTTTTTTCAAATCTGGGGTAAACATCGTATATATTGCTATGAATCTATCCAGCTCATCTTTAAATTGCGATGAGTATACGCCTCTTTCAATTGCGTTATTGGTTGGAAACATTTTTTGAGCAAGAGACAGCGGTAACATTGATAATAAACCCGCGTAATCTGATAATATTTTCTCCCCCCTGTACCGTTTGTATCCTGCCATCGGTTCATCTGCGCCTTGGCCACTCAATACCACTTTTACATGTTGAGAAGCTAGATTAGAAACATAAAACAGTGCAGGTATAGTAGGCTCTGCTATTGGCTCTTCAGTATGGTAAAAAGATTTGTAAAAGTAGTCCATATATTGCTGGCGATCCATAAAAATATCTCTATGTTCCGCACCAATAAATTTTGCAGTATCTCTGGCATCATCTAACTCGTTAAAATTACCCTTTCCCTTAAAACCAACGGTAAACGTTTGAATAGGATGGCTATTATGTTGTGACATCAAATGACCCAACACTGCAGAGTCCAGACCGCCACTTAGCAGTAAACCTACCGGTACATCACTTAATAACTGTCTTTTAACCGCTTGTTCCAATAAACGTTGATATTCCGTAATGGCCTCATGCTCATCAATGTTCTGATTAATTAGTTGTGGTTTTTTCCAGTAATTGATTAATTCAGTTTCTCCATTCTGGTGATAAACCAGATAAGTTGCTGCCTCTAACTTCTTTATGTCTTTAAATAAAGTAAATGGTGCTGGATTGTACCGAAAAGTTAAAAAAGTATTCAGCGCATTCGTATCTATTGCTTTCTCATAAATTGGATTATTTTTAATAATCTTCATCTCTGAGCCAAAAATTAATGATTTCCCGTTTTGATAATAATAAAGTGGTTTAACACCAAAATGATCCCTAACCAGATAAACTTTTTGTTTTATCTTATCAACCAATCCAAAAGAAAAAATTCCATTAAAGTCATTTACAGCTGCAATACCGTATTCCTTTAAATAATAGAGAATCGTTTCCGTATCAGAATTGCCGTGAAAAGTTACCCCAGGCAACTTTTTTCTTAAATCTAGGTGATTGTAAACCTCACCATTAAATACAATCCCGAAGTTACCACATTTGGTAAACATCGGCTGATTTCCATTTTCTGAAAGATCTAAAATAGATAGACGAGTATGGCCGAAATATACTTTATTTCCTCCCATATCGAAATCGATCAATTGTTGAAAGTCTGGTCCTCTATGTTTAAGAGCGTCTAATTCAAAGGCTGATAATTTACAGTTAATACTACCGGCTATTCCACACATATTCTTATAGGTTATCTTTAAAGCTATTTAATTTAAATCGATTATTATTATGGTTACCATTTACATGTTACTAAAAGGTATCTGGTAAAAACACATTTGTATCTATTTTTTTGCTGTTTATTTATAGCGCTTTTGTAATTTTAACGCCGTTAATCTTTATTATGTATGCAGGAATACCGATAACAGTAGCATCTGAGGGGACATTTTTAGTGACAACAGCATTAGCGCCAATATTAGAATTGTCTCCAATGAAAATATTATTAAATACTTTTGCACCAGGGGCAATCCTGACATTATTTCCTATAGTAGGCCGGCCGTTTCCTACACCAAAGCCTACAGTTACTTGTTGATTAATCCAGCAATTTTCCCCGATAGATTCGGCCGAAATGATTGTTGCAAAACCATGTTGAATAAATAAACCTGGCCCAATGTTATCCGTTGCGATAAATAATGATGACATTTTTGGGCAGATGATGTTTAGGAGATGGCCAATCGTACCCACACGCTTATAAAATAAATTTCTATATTCTGGAAAAAAGCCAAGTAAATAAATAAGTCCAATAAGCCCGGTTTCCTTCCTATTCATTATTTCAAGCCACCTTCGGTTATCCTGTTTGATAATCTCATGATTTGAACAAATCAGGAACACGATAATATGAGGTAAGCACCTAATAAATTCCAAAGTCAATCTAAAATATTTAAGTATCTCTAACATTGATGTTTAATTTAAATTGGGTTACAATTCATTTTTTAATCTCCTCTCCGTCCAATTACTCTTGCAGGTGTTCCACCTACAATCATATACGGTTCAACATTTTTTGTTACTACTGCACCTGCGCCAACTATAGCACCCTGGCCCAAACTAATACCCGGTAATATAATTGCATTCCTGCCTATCCAAACATCATCTCCGATCACTACAGGCTTTACCTCAGTAAATCCTTGATGAATAATCATTTGGGTTTTATCTTTAAAGTTATGGGTAATAGCAAGTATGCTAACATTATGGGCAATTAATACATAATTACCAATTATAGCCGATTGAATATATACGCCTTCATTAATTTCGCAGTTATCTCCAATCACAATTTTCTCCTTTAAGCCAAATTTAAAATTTGATTCTATAACGGTATCTGTACCGATGTCAATTACATGCTTTAATATTTTTATCCTCAATTTATTGAAATATTTCCCCATTGGAAAATAAACATTTGGAAGCCTGATTGCTATCACATAATATATTACCAGCCAAAACCTTTTCATATCACGCTTTCATACATCTTGGAAAGTTTTTCAGCGACGCTATCTTCATCGATGCCCATTTGCATCAATTTTTGACGCCCATTTGATACCCGATCCTCTTTATTAAGCAATAAAATCGCCTCGACAGGCGCAATAAAATCCATTTTATCAAAGGTTTCTACAACAAAGCAATTACGTACATCCTGAAGCAGATCAGATACATCACCAACGTTTGTTGAAACTATTGGCTTATTACAGCCCATTGCTTCCTTTATAATTTGCGGTGAGCCTTCGCTAAAGGAAGTCATAATCAATAAATCCAATTCATTCAAATTCTGGGCAACCTCGTCTCTGGTCATATCATCAAACTCTACAACAACTATATTGAATCGGGCTTTCAATTCTTCGATGATAGAAGTAAACAATGGCCAGTTTTTTTCTATTCTCGATCTGCTACTAGGAAAGCCGATTTTGATGGTATCAGTTTCCTCAGGCCCAGCGAGCTGTTTAAATCGATTGGCATTAATCCCACATGGGATTTTCATTAATTTATTTTGATGCGATTTTAGTAATTCTGCGGTTAAATCATTTAATACAATAACCTTAGATGCATATTTCAATATATTTAAGGTGATGTTTTTCTGTAAAAATCGATTTATAAATCCTTTCATACCAAATAATTCACCGCCATGCAGGGTGATGATCACCGGTACTTTCGGCCTAAAAAATAGCAGAAAAAGACCTGATATCGCATAATGGATGTGAATGAGATCGTAATCATTACTTTTTAGCGCATGTTTAATTGATCTAATGCTTTTGAAGTAATTTAATTTGCTCTCTCTTCCATTGATAAAAAAAATATCACTTTCAACATTTTTTAGGCTTTCTATTTGCTCTTTAACGTGTATGCCGAAAGATTGATAATCTTCAACAGGAAACATGTTTGTTATAAATAAGATTTTCATTGATGATCTAGTCTTGAGTGTATGCATGAAGTAAAATATCGGTATTTGCTGTCCAAAGGTTTAATGCTGAATCAATCTTTAAATTATCTGCTAAAACATCATAAACTTTTGACTCAATAAATTCAATAATTCTTGCCGATAGTGCAGAAGGATCACTTGGCTGAATGAGTGAGCCATTTCGTTCCGGATTAATGTGCTCAGCAAAAGCACCTACACTTGAGGCAATAACAGGGGTTTTTAAACCAAAGGCAGTCATTAAAACAGCACTTTGAGTGGCTTCAATATATGGACATATAACAAATTTCGCTTCGCTTATTAAGTTGACTAATTCGTGGTTGGAAATATGTTTATTAAGTATCGTTGCACTCTCAGAAATATTTTTCAATTTCTCTGTGTTTATTTCATAGCCATTAATACTCCTTCCAGCAATAACGAAATGTTCATCAGGGTATTTCGCAATAACGCCTGGAATAGCATCAAGCAGCACATCTATTCCTTTGTAAGGAGACATTCTTCCAAAAAATAAAATATGCTTTTTTTCATAAGTCTCTTTATCCTGAAAATTTCTGTAATAACTTAGTGCTTCCATTTTTAGATTAATTCTTCTTATACTTTCTATTTTATAAAATGATTTAAACTGTTGTTCAGCGAATTCTGAATAAAATAAAAGTCCCTTGAGGTTTGGAAGTTTAAACAGCAATGCCTTATAAAATTCTATTTTATAATCTTTTTCACCTAGGTGTGGTATCGGGTCATGCAGCGTAACGAAAACTTTTTTAAATTTTAATATTGACGGCAAAATTAAAGCTGAACGAATTAATATTGCCTCTATGTGTAAAACATCAGGCTTTATCTTTGATATGTATTTACGTATTTTATGCGCTTTAGTAATATTTGATAAAATATTTGATTGCTTATGTGCAATAAACATCGTACTTGCAGTGTCCTTTATAAAAGGCTCCATAAAACTAAAGCTTTTAGGTGAAAGCACCTTTTGAGGATCTACAAATAATTCGTTTTCCGGAAGCTCATTGATGTCACATACATTTTGATTCTTTGATTTTTCAGTAACCTCTATTAATACATGTAATTCGACATGGTTTTTGAGTACATTTATGAGTTCCAGAGAAGCATCCATGAAACAGGTACCGGTATAAAAAATAACTTTCTGCATTTTTTTTATATCTATTTTACAATAAAAAAAGATTTAATAGCTTTTTTTAGTAGGCCAATGTAAAAAATAAAGTAGGCCATTGATTTACGATTCTCTAAATTTAAGCTTTGTAATGAACTTACAATGTAATCCTCTTTCTCTCGTATATTTAAGCAAATGGTTTCTATTGGCATCGTTAAAAGCCATTTTAGCTTCTCCCTGGCTGTAATTTTAAATTTTGCGATATATGATTTAAAATAGCGATCTGCCCAAAGTAAGTAGGCTAGGTTTGCCTGGATTTTTCGAATCACAATTGGCTTATCATTGGTAATAGATGAAATATTTAAATCACTATATCTCCAATACACAATGCCCTGGTTCATGGTGTAAATTCCATGTTTCCTGGCTAATTTTATCCATGTCGCATCATCCGTAGACCAGCACAAATCGAAATATTCAAAACCTTTAACATCTTCGAAAGCCTGTCTGCTGAATATATATTCAACAGCATAACTATAAATTTTTTTGTTAAGTCTTCCTTTAAAGAAATCTTCTGCACTAAGAAATTCAGGAAATTTGTTTAATGCTCCAATTGCTTCCCCACTGCTATTAACAATCTGATTATTAAATCGATATAAATCTATATCCTTGTTTTTGTTCAAGCTACTGTAAAACGTTTCCACGCAAATTGATTCAACATAATCATCATCTGAAAAAAGCCAAATCCATTGCTCTTGATCAATAAGATTGATGCAACGATTCCACTGGTCAACCAGGTTGACACCCCCTAAATTATTCTCAAATTTTTTATAAACGATGTCAATTCTACCCTCAAATTCCTCAACTATTTTAAATAAATCGTCCGGGCTCTTATCATCTCCGATATAGACTATAAAATCTTTACAAGTTTGATCTGCTAAAGACTGTAGGGTTTGTTTCAGGTATTTGCCTTTATAAGCGGGTATTACTATTGCGAGACGTGATTGTGTTGACATTTAGCGTATTAGACTTATAAGATGTTTGACGTACCTATTATGGAGTGCTACGAAGATCTTGTTTCCCATAGTTTCACACAATAGCCCTATATCACTATCCAAACAATGACCTTTCTTTATTGGTTTATAGCTGAGATTTGAGCAACATGAGACCTTGATATTTTTCCTATTTCATACAAATATTGATAGCAATACAACACAATTACTGTCGTAATCAAAAAATTAGTTGAAATAATGGAATCCGAAGTTAGACAAGTGACGAGTAATAGCCAAAGGTAGTATTTAAGATAATAGTAATCTTTGGGCAAAGGAATTGTAAAACTCTTATAAAAAATCATGATATAGGCGATGACCGCAAATATCCCAAATAAAATATATAATTCAACTAAACCTATATCTGATAAGAAAAAACCATAATTGTCACTTAACGCCACCACTGTTTTACCATACGAGGAATTATTATTGTATAATCCATTTCCAAAAACTTTACCTAAATCAGTTGGGGTAAATTGAGTTAAAAAGTAATCAGCCGCACGAATTCTGATGTAATCACCACCAGCCGATACATCTTGTTTTTGTTGCTCAACCAAACCTTTACTAATTGGCGTTTCTATATTGAAGAATGCATACGCAGCAATGACAAAAATTGCGACAGTGACAACTTTGTAAACCAGTTTAATACTGCTTAAAAAATGAAACAGATAAACAATCAACATGAGAAAAATTGCTTGCCTGGTAACTTGTAATATATTGATAACTAATCCGATAATGGCATAGGCCAACCACAAATATTTCATATTTGTTTTCAGATTGGTTACTTTATTAACAGCAATAAAACATGATAAGAAGAATACCCCAGCGCCAGGAAACCCCACACGAACCACTCCCCGATCCTCTACAAATTCAGCATGTTGACCAAAGTATACAACACTAGTATGGGTAAACTGAAAAAGAAACAGGAGCATATAAATAACGCCATAAATGAGTACGATATTTTCTATTTTGCTAATCGGTACTTTGGCATATAAGAGGTAAAAAAATGTAAACCAAATCAGATACGGAATTGTTGTAGCCGCGTAGCTAAGTTCCTGTCCCCAGGAAAATTTCGCCATAAATATCGAAAAAAGAATAGAAACGCATAAAATTTGTATCGGGAGGATAAATCCACCTTTACTTTTAAAGAAGTGAGGAACTGATATCATCACCGCTATGCCCATAAAAGCATAACATAGGTTTTTCAATACACCAGAATTAGCGACAACGGCATCAAAAAATTTTAAAGAAAAGATGATTAAAAAAAAGATGAAAATTATCTTCTTATCGAACATACCCAAAAGTTAGTTAAATAATTCGTTTAGCTCGAAATGTTTTCTAGCATTCTGATTGCTCAAATCAATTATCTTTGTTTTATAAGTTTCATAACTTTTTACAAAATTATAATTCGATTCCATCATAACCCTACCAGCACCTCCGATTTTATAAGCAAGACCTCTATCTGAGAATAGTTTTTTTATCGTAGTGCCGTAATCTATCGGGTCCGTGCAATGCATATAATTTATACCAGATTCGGCAGAAATACCCTCGATACCAACATTGTTACTCAAAACAGTAACTGCACCAGACATCGCTTCCAGAATTTTTATTTTAATTCCGCCTCCAAAAGTTAACGGAACAACCATGCATAAAGCTGTTTCAAAATATTTTGCGGGATCCTCTACAAAACCGGTGAAAACAACACCCGGGACATCCTTATATTTTTTAGAAAAAGATGCTGAAGTCCCAGCACCTATGACAACAAATTTGACTAAATCGCTTAAGTTAAACGGAATAAAAACATTTTCAATAAACCAT
>Ga0265780_10002559_pt1 | contig 24520 bp, 30 predicted proteins | sample P1T30metagenome_FD_192432 | JGI IMG/M metagenome (GOLD analysis project Ga0265780, IMG submission 192432) | Plant litter microbial communities from East Loma Ridge, Irvine, California - P1 T30 | ecosystem: Environmental > Terrestrial > Plant litter > Unclassified | place: USA: California... | reverse complement strand
CCTCCGTTCTGTCATCAGCGGACTTTCTACACGGAGGCAAGGTAAAGACATACCTCTTTGAATCGTCGGTCAGGGTTACCGTCCATGGTTGTGTGAGAGTCATTGGTGTGTCCTGGTTCAGTTGATGACATATTTGATGATTGTTTGTATTGATAAGAATAAACTGAGAGTAAGAGGAAGAGTAATGAGAACAGCAGCCATGACGTTCATGTTATTATACCCTGCACCCTATACCTAGAGTATGAACACGATCGATCCCCCTGAGAGTCCAGTCAACCGATTGCATCATAACAGTATGGGGATGTATGTAGCCAAGGTACTAGAGTACACACAATCTACGTCACATTCCTGCCCTTCCCTTAGTTGGGAATCGGACGTAAGCCATGCATCGATAAGATTACGATCGATTCGCGGGAATCACAGGCACCAATTCCGGCAGATGGTCGTTTTCTTTGGTTCCGTCGCTGCAGAGACTGCTTGGATCAGTGCTCCGGGGCAGCAAACCAGATAGCCATGCATGCATGCTGAAAATCTGTCAGCTGGTAGCGCAGGCTACTCCTGACTTGGTCAGTCAGAAGATGTATGCATGCAGAAACTCGAGCAAAGACGCATCGCCAGGGTACAGCTAATCTAGCTTGCTGTCCCGCAAGGGGTTGTGTCTCTGCACTGGGTGCCAATGAGTATGAGCACGAGTACAGGAGCAAGAGCAAGAGCAACAAAGATCATAAGCATCAAGTATACATATATGATACAAGACCTGGGCCCGGGACACGTATGGGCATACCCCACCTACAAAGCTCTAAGCTTCTCGACCAACAACCCAGCACCATTCCTCGTACTAGCTTCAATCTCCCCAATCTCCTTCTCACCAAGTACTTTCTTGACTGAAGAACCCTCTCCAGCATCAACCAATGCCTGGACAAGCTCAGCCATGACGAATGTTCCTTCTCCAAGAGCGATATTCAGAGCATTTCCTTTTTCTGAAGTGATGGATTTCCAAGCTGCTTTTGCTAGTTGCTGTCGTAGCTCTGGAGCTACTAGATCGATTGAATTGGAGGCTCGAGAGAAATGACCTCCAGAGAGGAGGGTCCGGTATGTCCTCACTGCGTGTGGGAGATTCAAGATATGTGTGGAATCCTCTTCGTCGTCTTCTGTACCGTAGACCTCGCCTAGAGGTGCAACTAGTGCTTCGATAGCTTTTGATTTGTCTATTCGTCAGCTCAATGTTTTACTGCAATGGAGTCAACTCACCACCAATGGTCAAAAGCATAACTTCCTGAACAACCAATCCAGATCCTGGATCCCGAACCATTTCTTCTCCCTTGGTAGCGATCATCTCCAGTAATCCCGGGCTGGCATAATCAAGCAATTCCTTCCTCCTCGTAGCGGGGTCTTTCTTACTTGTTCCAGCCTCTCGTGCAATCTCGGCCGATGTAGCAAGGGAAGAAAGGGTAGAGGGGATGTAATGTTTGGTAGAAGTGGGTAGAATGGGGTATAAGAGGGATCGTCGGCCGGTGACATCGGATGCTAGCTCGGCACCGAGTTCAACAACGTCCTGTTTGTTAGCTGTGATTCGAAGGAATTTGAGTGGATCTAACATACATTGACAAAGGTCTTGCCCATGAGCTTGGTATCGCTGTTCATCAGCTTCACTCGAACTGTACTGTATTAGACTCACTCGACACAGTCGAATGCGGTGAATAGGACCATCTGAGCATCACTATCTGTACTGATAGCTTTGACGTGTTTCCTAAGTTGCTGCAAAATCTGTTTTCGATCCTGGCCATTAGTCTGTGTCACCGCACATCTCCAAAACAGAGTGTGACCTACCTTGGCATTACCCCTTGCGATGAGGACCCTGACAACAGCAGATCCATCTTTGGTATGTACGATTTCGGGTAATGATTCGAGGGAACTGCCATCAGTCTATATTCGTACCCAAAATGAGGAGACATACCATTCGAGGAGAGCGTGCATCTTGGTATTGGCGTCCTCGGGGGAAAGGAATCGGTATACACAATCGAGGTATTCAGCTACTAATCGATGGAAAATTCCTTGTGCGAGTGCTCCTTTCTGTGTTGCGTTGAACCTGAGAGTCAGCTGCACTCTAAATACGATCCCGACACGAAACAAGTGTGACTTACACATCCTCAATAGTCTTCTCGACAGCATCCAAAACCCTCTCTCTACCTTTACCCTCGTCTCCCATATCCTCCAAAGCGCCTTCCAAACCCTTGACTTCTCCTTCCACATCGACTCCCTTTCCCTTTACTTTCAATCCATCGAAGATCTGGACTTCTTTGGGATAGAATCCCCTGACCAACAATTTCCTTTCTTTCGATGAAGCCCATAGATCAAAGAAATCGGATAATGGTACGACAGCGTCGGCGTGGAACAGGAGAGATTGAAGGTGTTGAGATAACGTTGGGATTAACAGTGGTCGAATGGAGGGACAGTATCGGATTAGTTTACCCATTAAGAATTTCGAGTATTTCGATTCCATCATTTGACGCCATTGAGGTTGTAATTCCATGGCTACTCCTGTTCTCTCTTCTTTTCCACCGTACTTGACGATCTAGAATCAGCTACACGGCCTTATCGATAACACAATAAGATGAAAACGCACAGTCTGTAGAACCCTACCCCCTTTGTGCCCTTTACTAATCTCCAAGATCCTTCCCTTGACGGCAGCATACAATTCCTTGACAGCCTTGGTTCGTTCATCTTTAGGCGTATCAGTTCTTCGAGCTGTTTCCCATAATGGCAATAGTGTTTCTTGCAATAGCGGATGCGAAGGAAGTAAAGTAGTTCGATGAGGTTGAGCAGCATGTTGAGCAGCTTTCTCAGCTTTACTCATCCTAGGTTTCTTCTCTGCCGGTTCTCCACCTTCTTCCATCTGAATATCTCCTTCTCCATACTCTTCCCCTGCAACTTCATCGTAGTCGAGAGGTTCATCACCTCCTCCAGCAGTTATAGGTCGTTTTCGTCGAGGTTCATCTTTTTCATTCTTCTTGGGTGGGAATTTGCTTTTACCCTTCCAATCCCCTCCTCCACCTCCCCCTCCTCCAAACTTCCTGTCTCCACCACCATTTCCATTCCCATAAGACTTGTTACCGTTGTTTCCGTAGCTCTTTCGATCACCCCCTCCACCATAACTCTTGCCGCCATCCTTATTACCCCAGCTCTTTCCACCTCCGCCTCCATTGCCATAATCCTTTCTTCCACCTTCATGACCTCCTGACTTTTTATCGTATGCTGAGAAATCTCTCTTCTTGGGGTTAGGTGCTTTAGATACCATCTTGCGTTTAAGTGTATATGGTGTTTGCTTGTCGCTATAGCAGTTATAACGCGCGCAGATTGAAATAATTCTCGGTCAGGCACCAGATGTGGGGATTTTGAATACCACGTCAGGGTGGAGGTGGTTCATCAGAGTACACCTCCGGCCCCTCACCTTCAGTTATACCTTGTGGTCTGTAGGTGGGTGATCATGCACCCAAACAACCCATATGCAACAAAGAAACCAGACTTCGCAGCATTAGCACGGAAATGTCCATCATTTGCCCAATTGTACGTCGCTTTAAAGACGAGACTGATGGTAGTGTGACCACAAACGATGGATTTAGCAATATCGATTGGCAGAACGTCGATGCTGTCAGAGAACTCAACAAGGCGTTACTGAAAGAGGACTGGAGCCTAGAAGTGGATATGAAAAAAGGGAGATTGTGTCCGCCTGTATGTTTACCGCGGAAGTTTGCATGAATGCGTCTGATGGTAGATACCAAATAGGTATGTCCGCTTGGAGATGGGGGCATGATCCTGATAATAGATTGGACTACCTGTATCATTTACTGGATCTGATGGATTATACTACGACTGAACACATGATTGAAGGGGAAGGTTTAATGGAGAAGATCACTTCCAGTAAAGACCGTCCGCTGCGATTGATCGACATGTTCGTGAAGTCAGCTACCAGACCGTAAAGTGATATTGACAAGTAGTGGAACAGGGGCAATGGTGATCTACCCTATCCTCTTCCACCGCCTTCAACCCACGGCAACTATAATCGCTACAGGTACTTCCTTCACCATACAATCATCGACGACTGGCTACTGAGCTGATGGACAGAGGAAGACGATGAATCCCTTAGTCACGCTCGACAAATCCTAAGCGCCAACAATATCACCTCAGAAGCTATATCGGTCCTCGAGGTCCCTCCGTCCGCTGGAATACTATTCCCACTGTTGAAAGATAAGGATTTGAAGGTCGACTTGACAATGTGCAATCCTCCCTTCTACTCGTCCTCGGAAGAATTACAGGCGGGCGTAGATCTGAAAGCTGATGGCCCACATGCTGTATGTCCACTCTCGTTCCTTTTACCCGAGCTTTGTTCACCCTCGAATGAGTCAGCTGATCGAAGGCGGCAAGTGGTGCGTACCATGAGCTGGTATGCGAAGGTGGAGAAGCTGCTTTCGTGGGACAAATGATTGAAGAGACCTCGAGTATCGGGTCAAGGTGCACGTGAGTTCCAATGTTCCACGAAGTTGACCAGCCTGACCAGTAGATGGTTTACATCATTGATAGGTCGATATGCCTCGCTTTCAATCTTGGTGGCTCAGCTGAGACGGGAAAAGGTACGAATAACAAATGGAGTCAGAGCTGATGATAGATTGATAATTACTATATCATCCCTAGTCAACCTGCAAAGACAGTCAGATGGATATTAGTCTGGTCCCATACTCTTATCCGATTACCTGATGTAAGTTTCGAAATCGGAGATATCTCCATACTAATGGACAGAGCAAATTCCGCTCAGGGGACATCAACCCCTCTCTACTTCCTCCAACGTATACATGGCACCACGAACCAAATCCACCACTTGGCTCCTCCGAACTACACGATAAAGTCATCACATACCTTAAATCCATCAATATCGAGATCAACACCCCAGATCCAGACGCAGATGAGCTAGACCTGAAGATCATCGGAAATACATGGTCAAGAGCAGCGAGACGTAAATTGAAGCTCCAACAACAACAGCAGTCGGTTGAAGGTAATCTGGAAACCCCAATCCATGTCACACTGTGTCTCTCGAATGGAAAAGTAGAGATGACCTGGAAATATGGGAAAGATAGGGCGGATGTGGAGAGTTTTTGGAATTCGATGTTGGCCAAGACTGGCTTAATCAATCGCTCAGCGGGCGAGAAGCGGGTTACGGACGCCGGCGATGTTGTGGAAGGCAGTCGAAAGGTGCCAAAGAATCGGGATGGGAATGATGAGCCGGCTTGATTACGATGGAAGGGAAAACAAAGTCACTCGGACTTTCCGTCTAAGGTCTCTACTGCATTTGACGGATGCCAGGAGCAGGTGACGTGGCTGTGGTCGCTTGAATACAGGCTCATCAAATCCCGGGGGTGACTGCCAGGCAACCTCGATCACACACGAACATCAGTCGGCGTGCCACGACTGTGGACTAGCTCTACTTCAGGTCGACTATCAGAGCTTTTTATAAATGCTATCAACATGCATACCTCATTGACTATAATGCACAACGCCGATTCTCAATGAGTTATGTATCCGAAAAAGATGATGCTCCCTTTTGTCCTTATCGACCCTCTTTCCCTTATCGTCATGAAACAGCAAACAAGCAAGCATAGCAGAGCAGAAGCAAGTCACGTCCAACACGAATGTCCACACTATCTTTCACTCCCTTCACCTCTCGTCAAGCTCAAAGCTCAAAGCTCGAGACTCATGCCTTTTGAGTTTGTCCACCCTGCTGACCACCTCCTCGTCCCCTTCCACCTCGACCACCCCTTCCGGCTCCAGCTCCACCTCGATCTGTCCTTCCACCCCTACCGCCTTGACCCTGTTGTCCTTGTCCTTGTCCTTGACCCTGACCCTGTTGAGACCCGGTTGAAGACTGAGTAGGAGATTGTCCAGTTCCCTTCTTCCTCTCATCTTTCTCTTTCCTAGTTTCGAAGTTCAATCGTCCTTCTGCGCCTTGGATCTTGACACCCCCTTCTCCACCTTGAGAAGTTGGGAGAGAAGCAATGATTGCCTTTCGGGCCGATTCGACTTTAGAGAACTCGACAAAAGCGCATGCTTTCTGCTTGACGATCTCGACCTTGTTGACATCTCCGAATCGAATGGCGGTAGCTTTGATGGCAGCTTCGTCGACTTGTTCACCGCTGGATTGGTTCTCTAGAGACCAGTTGGGTAGCTGCATGTCAGCTTCTCTTCCGTTTCTTCAGTATGCTTAGCGACTTACCTTGACGAAACAGTGCGAAGTTGAAACCCTGTTGGCGTTGTCGAAAGCCTGGTTTCGGCCAGAAGACGAAGCGGCAGGTGCTTCTTCCTTCTTCTGGGCAGGGGCAGAGGTGGAAGGAGCAGCAGCGGCAGGAGCGGGAGTAGAAGCAGGAGCAGCTGCAGCGGGCGCAGCAGCCTTGGCAGCATTACCAGCGGCCATTGCGGCCCATGATCGAGGAGCGGCAGGCTTGGCGGGCGCAGCTGGAGCTGCTGGTGCAGCAGCGGCAGGTGCGGGGGTAGAGGCGGCTGGGGCAGAAGATTTGGCGGAGGAGCCGTTGGGAAGATCGGCCTTTGCTGGAGCTGGCGAAGCGGGTTTAGGTGCTTCGACTGCGGGTGCGCTTGGAGCAGGAGCGGCTGGCTCCTCTACGGCAGCGGGCTCGGATGGTGCGATATCCTTGTCTGGTACAGCTGCGGCAACGGCTTCAACGGGGACCTCCTTGGTAGCGGGTGCCGAAGGTGCCGATGTGGGCTCTGCCTCAGGTGTAGGCTCAACCTTCTCCTCGACCTTTGCCTCGACTTCCTTCTCCTTGGGCTTGGTGGCCTCGACAGATTCAATGGGGGCATCGAAATGAACATCCACTTTCGTGACGGGGACAGCCTCTACAGTCTCTCCCTCATCCGCCTCGTCTGCCTCTTCTTCCTTGAGGTATCTGAAAATATCGTTGAGTACAAAGTAGCCATTTGGTTGTTCGGCAAGGAAGAATGTCTGAGTGAATTTTCGCCATGTTTGTCCTCGGTTCGACATTTCTCCAATAACGAGAATAATGATGCCGCCTCCGGAGGATGATTGAGAGTCGATGGAGTGGATGTAGACCTTACAGTCTTCGTATCCGATAGCCTTGATTCGGTCGTGGATATCCTGCTTGTCAGCGGGTGCGGTAGTTATCACGCGTAGCTATTGTATGTGATGTGATGGAGGGGGATGACCTACCTGCTGACCTAGTGCAGGGGATGAGTCATCTCCTTCTTCTCCGTGAATGAAAGTAGATCGTTTATTGTAGAAGCAGTGCAGACGATGAGGCTGCTTGTTGACAAAGTTGCTACTTGTCAGCTCTATCATTCGCAATGCCAAAGAGGAGGACATACTAGTACTGGGGGACAAATTGCCATCCGACGTCATTTGGCTGAATTTTAGAAGGGGCAGCTGAAGAAGCTGGGGCATCGATGACAGCTGGGGCTGCTAGGATACCGTTGGAATGACCGTTGGCAGACATTTCTACTGATCAGCAAAAGGGAATAGAGGGGAAGGGTATAGAATTACCGTAGTATTCCTTTTATCCTTGGTGATGATTCGTTATAACGTGTATGAGATCTTTTTGGATGTATCGTCTGTTGGTATCTGATGAAGATGATGATGGCGTATCGAAGCTATATAAGGTGATAGGAGCAACGAGAATGGTATGTGAGTATGTAGTGATGGTATAATGAATGAATCGTGAGCCATAGAGACAGTAGACGGTAATTCGGGAATTTAGTAACGTGGCGTGAGTCAAAGGTCAAGATGGGGGCCCATTCCTATACTACACACTGACGCATCGTATATCAACCTTCATTCAATCACCTATATCACTCTACCAACTCAGTACCCCTCGACCATCAATCACCACCGCCTCACCGACGATAGCAACGATCGCATCACAAAACTCACTGCACTTGGTCACCATGTCGACACAACTGCCTTCAGCCCTCTACGAGCTAGAGAATGTGTTCAAGCAAGGTTCATCTTCTGCCAGTCAGGTTTCGCAGAAGCTTGCAAAGTTGAAGGTAGCTACCATGGCTACACGCAAGAAATTCAAGCTGACGGATAGCTCGAATTGGTTCAGTCTGGTCTTTACTTTGCACCTCCCGAGGGTAACGTAGAGGATCTCGCTGCTACCAGTAAGTCTGTCCTCTTTGTGCTATTCCTACAGAAGCGCGACGCTGATATCAGGGGGCATTCTGGAGATTGGAGCATTCCATTCCCTTCGTCAAGAGAACCTAAAGGCGTACTGGCAATACAATTCACAACTTCAACCATTCTACAACAACCTCTCCACTATCCTTCCCCCTTCGCCAAATCGCCCAATCACACTCGGTCTCCATTTACTAGCTTTATTAGCAGATGGTAAATTGACTGAATTCCATACGGTACTCGAGACGCTGGATAAGAGTTTACTGGATGATGTTTTCGTCAGGCTACCGGTTGACATGGATAGGTGGTTGATGGAGGGATCGTATTTGAAGATCTACAGGGCAAAGGATAGGGTACCAAGGGAAGAATTCCAGTATCTCCTTCAGAAACTCTGGGCTACAATGCGGTGAGTCTTTCTCATACCCATAGAGATAGAGGACCATGGCTGATTGCAAGATCACAAATCGCCCAGACGATCCAGGCATCATACTTTTCCATCCCTATTCAATCCGCCGCTCGACTCATCTACTTTAACGAAGACACGAATCAGACTATTGCATTTGCAAAAGAGGCAAGTCCATCTGATGTCACGCAAGATTGAATTGTGCTAATGACCAGAACAAATGGGCAGTGATCCCATCTAAAAACATGTTTGTTTTCCCCGAATCCGATAACCCAGATATCGCGGCCTACGGTCAAGATATCGCTGGAAGTAACGATCAAACGTCATCAATCAAGGAGAAAGGCGTCGTCAAGGGTGGACCCATGTTGACCATGGTCGGACCATCTCTGAGATTGGCTCATCAATTAGAAGCTATCATCTAGAGAATAGGTAGAACGATGTAGAATAATGCAATGTGATGTACGAGTGATCTAAATTTCTACAACTTGAGTACACCCCTCTCATCCATTCCGTTCCTCTTCTTCCATTCTTCATCTTTTTCCTTCTTTAGCCTCTCCTTCTCTTTAGCTCTAGCTTCGAATTCCTCTCTCTTCTTCGCTTTCGCATCAGCCATCTCTTTCTGTTTCGTCCGGGCTTCTTCGCCTTTCGTATCGGTCGTCTTGGCAGGTCGATCCCGTGACGAGAGGAGGAGAGTGACGGGTCCCTAGTCGTCAGGTCATAACGTGGAAGAAGAGGTTGATACGTACATCGTTACATAATGAGACTTGCATCATTGCTCCGAATTGACCATCTATCCATCAGCTCAGCCCAGGTGAGGTGGGTACCTTTGATTCTGTCCGGGGAATAAGTCGTCTTGATTTCGTCTAAGAATTTCTCGTAAAAGGCTTTACTTGGTATCGTTGACTATATGGTATGAGTCGAGGTTTGATTTAAATGGGTGATCTAAGATAACGAGGGCATACCATTGACTCGTGGAAATCTAGTGTCAGCCTATCGTCCTGTCTCTTCAGCTGTTCATCGTGACATACCAGGTTTCGTCCCCTGTAGCGTGGCCAATAACGTGAATTGAGAAACTGACAATCAGCCTTCACTACGGCGACAGCGAATAGGACTAACCACATAATACCTCTCCCTCAATATCTCTTACATCCTTCTTCCAAGCCCCAGTCTCATCATCGAACAATTTAGCTCCCAGAATCTTCTTGATTATAGTAGTCGAATCAGAAGGCTCGTCATCTTCCATCAGCATTATACTATGACTAGGAATTGAACAGACCCTGCCGGGCGAAAGAACAGGGAAGGAGGGAAGGAGGAATGAGGACATACGTTTATCGATACCTATCAAGACTAGTAGACCTTTTCCTATTGATGATATTGTCTGACCGTCCACTTGGGCATGAGCTTGTCTTCTCTCCTGAGTGTGGGAGAGACTGACCAGCTACAGAGGCGTTGATGACTCGCTGAATCACTGCTTTCATGGTATCTCCGGGTTCTGAATCAAAGTCAGGTGAAATCAGTTGCGGTAGACTCTAGATCTATCTAATCTACCGGCATTCAGGCACATCCAGCGTCTTATCTTCAATCCAGTCCACCGACCATACACATTAACCCAGGGCAGGGCCAGCGCGACCACTGACATTGACGGCCATACATAGATCCAGAATTGGACTGACACTGACACTGGCGGACGTAAATATGCATACAACTACATCTCACTCTACGAACCATGTTTTACATCAGGATCCCTCACTCGAAAGAAGGCATCCATTCCTCGCCCCATCCCTTTCTATTCCGCCTATCGAGCTCTTGTACACTCGCGTCCTCCTCTCCCCGGCTCACTATCAGGCGAGAGCGGTAATATCTCATGAACGATGGAGAGAGGTCTGGGATTCATGAAGGATCTCGGAAGCGTATCGAGGCAACGGATGATGGTTTTCTAGAAATCCATCAGTATTCCGATCATTGTTTAAACTGGGCAATTAGGCAGGAGGGAAATAGTAACATACCTGAATGACCGAATACACCACCCACGTCCGAGATCAGTGCTTCTAAACCCAGAAAACACCATCCTGCAATTACAGACATGAAAACCAATGTCCATCCGTTTGCGACGCACATGAGAGAAGGTGGAATAGCAGCGAGGTATATCCTTAACAAGTCCGTCAAGTGGACAGTAAGTGGTAGAGGTGGTGGTGCTATTGGTAAGCTTCCGGTTCGTTCCCTTGTGGTCAACTGGACGTACTAGACGATAATCGTTCCGCATCGCCTAAATGCCCAGACAATGATTTAACCAGGTTCAATCCCCTTTCACGCTTCGCTTCCGCCCATCCTCCCTTTTCCTTTGGTACCTCGGCGAATCCAATGACATATGATTCCATCAATTTCAACAATGCAAGAGGCATATTTGGCGGATAGGGCGCACATAAATTCGATTTACGTCGTCTTTCTTGTACCCCTTTCGAGGTAGTAGTGGTACTGGTACCGGTACTTGATGGTCGAGCAGGACTGTCATCAAGGGGTAAATTGAGTTGATGCAATTGTTGCCTGAATTCCAGATCATCCCCTGTGCCGGCATTAGCCACTGCCTTTGATAATTTCTCGACTGCTTCTTCTGCTTTGGAACGTAGATCCGATAATTCCCATTCATCCTCATTTCCACTTCCGTCGATACTCGGTTTAGGACCTGTTGAACGTCTTCTTAGGCCTGGTCTATTACCTTCTTCGGGTATCATCGACGTCTCGGACTCGGGGGCAGATGGAGGCGCATGAGATTCGGCGAATCGGACCCTCGCCTCGGTGCGGCGTAGAGAAGAGAGGTAAGCTGGTGGAAGGAGGTCCGAAAGGGGTGGTTGAGGTAATGGACGTGTTCCATGTAGATGGTGCCTTTCATCAGCTCATATTCACTGGTAGCTGGATAGCCCAGAGAACGTGTGACGCACTGTAAAGCAAAAGCATAGCCAACGAGTAGACCACACAATTCCTGGGTCCGCTGGAACATCAGATCCTCTTTCTTGGTCGCGGGAGGGGCTTCTGTATCGGAATTGAGATCCTGTGGGACATGCACAGGTGATGAATCCGATGTTGATCCCGATACAGACCGTGGAGTGGATTTGACAAGGGCGATGTCAATTGGCATAGACAACTATCTCGTCAGCCCTTTCCCTCTCATGTGAATATATAGGGGGACGTACCATCCGTATACCATCCCTAATATCTGACCTCAAGGCGACCCAGACTTTTTTGCCTTCGTCCCAGCGCGATAGAGCTGACGAGAAACGATATGACAACAACAGACCCGTTACTTCTGATAAGCTTTTATCCATTTATGGTGTATCAAATGTGACTGACCCATACTCAATACCCCTACGATCGCAGCGCCAAGTTTACTCAACCTCGAAGGAGTGATCCAATCTCTCTTACATCCTTGTACTAATGTATAGCTGTATACAGCGAGTACAAGTAATTGACCAGGCTTGATTCGATTCCTATAATCAGATCAGTCCTCAATCCTTCCCATTATCATATCGTGATTAAGCGGACATACAGGGTATAGGTGAATATTTCGGCTGTAGATGCAGGTCTTCCATCGGCAGTATGTGATACATACCTCAGCGTTGGTGTTCTTGAACGCTTTGGCATTGTACGAGTACTATGGAGATCGATGAAGATAGGCTTTACAATGATAATCTTGTCAGAAATCCAGGTCGTTTCAGTCGCGTCAAAGATGACAATTTGTGTGCCTCTCAACGTCATGACCACTGTCTGTACGAGTGCACCATATTATTTATCCTTTAGCCTCGCCCTCCAACCGCCTCGTCATGGCCAGCGATGTCGACCGATCAGAGACCAAGAAGGCCGACAATGATTCCATTAGCTCGACACTGAAAACTGGTCGGAGCTTGGTCCTGCTCCAGCTATTGACGAGGGTTTTGACATTCGTGCTAAACCAATCCCTTGTTCGACTCGCCTCGCCTGAAGTATTCGGTACTGCCGCCATTCAATTCGATCTTATCTACTCTACAATCCTATTCTTGAGTAGAGAAGGAATTCGAAATGCTTTACTTCGCTCTACGAATAACATGGCTCTAGCTCGACTCCCATTCAAATTGGGAATGGCGGTAGCAGGAGTTGTTATTGGGATATACCTCTATTCCTCCAATAACCTCACGACTTCTCAGGAGGGATTCTATGCGGCATTGGGACTTTATGTGGGAGCGGCATTGGTGGAATTGTGGGTGGAGCCAATGTATATCCAGACTGTTAGATCAGGGAGGATGGGAATTAGGGTACAGTCTGAAGGAGGGATGGCGATAGTGAAAGCACTGGTAACTTTCGGATCACTTGTCCTAGCTCCCAGGCAGGCTTTGTTGGGATTTGCACTAGGACAGATAAGTGGAGCAGTATGGTTAGCGGCAAGATATACCTGGGCATATGGGGTTTCACTGGAAGGGTGGGTCTCTCAATGCTGCAGTGACTCTGATTCTCAAGATCTAGCAAGGGTTACGACAAGGAGGTATACGGCTTAGCAATGGCCAACACTCGTCAGAGCGTCGTCAAACATATTTTGACAGAGGGTGACCGCATTGTCGTGGGCAAAATTAGCCCACTGGGCGATCAAGGTGGATATGCAATTGCGATCAATTACGGTTCGTTACCTTTCTTATACTCGAATTTTCCCACAAGATCAGTATTGACGTAGATGTAGGCTCGCTCATTGCCCGAATCATCTTTCAGCCCTTGGAAGAAACTCTTCAACTCCATTTCTCTCGTTCACCCTCTTCGCCCCAAACTCGTCATCTCCTAGTCTACATTCTCCACATTTCGACTCATCTCCTCTTATTCCTCCCTTCATTCTTACCGCCAATACTACCTATCATACTCCCCCTCCTCCTTCCTTCTCGATATCGACAAACAACAGCACCGGCAACTTTGGAAACGTATCTAACATATTACATCCCGCTGATGAGTTTGAACGGATTACTGGAGGCTTTTCATGCGTCTTCAGCCTCGCCTCAGCAGATTGCGAAGCAGGCTAGATGGATGATTGCGTCGTCAGGGGCTTTTGCTGTTGGATTGTGGGTGCTCAGTGGAGCCAAACTGGGGATCAGTACGGAACAATGCCTCGTTTACGCCTCATGCCTCTCGATGATTGTGCGGATCATTTACGCCGGTAATCACGCTCGACAATATTTCGAAAAGTACTTGCCAATATCAATAACCGAAGTCCTCCCTCATCCGACTATACTAGCGATCGCAGCTGTAGGGGCGGCGGTAGTGAGGCGTCTGGAAGGTCTGCAGGTATTGCTAGGAACAGGAGGATTCGGACTGATCACACTGATCGCATTGTATGTCCCCCCAGGTGAGTCGAAGTATCGCTGACGACAGATATGTTATAGAGAAACCGCGATTCATCCAGCTCCGCCGGAATTTGCAGAGAGCTTAGAAATTACAGATAGATCCGGGCGTGCCTCGAGGTTGGGTTGGATTACGAATATGTAAAGTGATCGAGTCTAATTGCATGAAATCAACTCCGTCTCAACTGAACATCCTGGCAAATCACACATCTCGATGGTATAAATCCCGGTTCATGATGCCGAGCGACTGATTTAAAAGTCTCTTTCCTAATAAGCTGTCCCCATTTCATGCATGACGCGGACATGACCCAGATTGTGAGGTCGGATGCAAAGGCCGATGAGCGACATGAAATGACAAGGAACGCGTCTAATATATACCGTGCCCTGAACGTTCCTCAGTTCAGCACAACCTAAAGTTGTAGCTCCACTCGATTTCATATCTGCACACATATACTATACTCATAACGATATCAACGACCTGTAAATACGACTGCAACGAAACGATACATCAACGACATCAACAAAGTACCCCAGATAGCATATAATCTGAACGTAATTTGAGGAAATTAGTGAACTTGGGGACCGGAACAGTCTGTGCGAGACTGGAGACTGAATCAACCTGCATTCAACCCCACCCTCGACGTCATCTACCTCAACGAATTTGTTTCAACCAACCTACATATCACGTGGATTGAACCATCTCACCAGTCAGTTGTTCTTTATTCTTCACATCGCCGCAAGATGCTAACTTGCGTAGTGGGAGAAAGACCTCGACATCAATCAATGTTTACGAATCGCTGGAAACGATCAGAAGAATTAGAAGAAGATGAATGGTTCATTCCATACAAGAGAAGGTCGGCGCCTCAAGCTCAACTACATATACCCCAGGGTGGGATTGGTGAAATGCCAAATACCTCGACTTCCGTAAATATGGCCCGACCTACTCGATCATTCTTTGGGAGCGGGAGTGGAAGTCACGGAGGATCAGGATCAGGATCAGGATTAGGTCAAGGATCAGGTTCTTCACATCGACGCCAGAAATCAAATCCTGTCGAGGATGATCCAACTACCCGATCACGATTCTTCAAGAGACCTGCTTTTCCCCGTTCTGGCTCGGACGGATCACTCACTCGACCTGCGCCATTAGCGATTCCATCAACGACGTCTGTACCTACCGGACTGACTGCTCCAAAGATGCTCTTCTCACCATTGATGAGGGAAATTCGAGATGATTCTCAGCCAACTCAACGCGAACGCGAGACTCGACATCCTCCCAGCTCGCATCATATCCCACGGCAACGAACGGTCTCGCTACCCAAGAATCACACCCCATCTCATGTCTACGATAAAGTCGATCAACACCGTTGGGCAGCGACGACAATGTGTGATATGCTCGTCTTTCCCCGTCCACATATTACACCGCATACCATCACTCCACCAGCCTCTCCAGAGAAATTGCCAAGCATGTTTGACGGATTGAGCGTGGCTGACAGAGTGGATAGGGACAAGGAACGAAATGAATGGCATAAATTTGTCGAGAAAAGGGCTCGAGGTAGGAGCTTTCGGATTGGCAACAATGTAAAAGGAGATCAGGAAGGGGGACATGGGATATTCAATCGTGCAAGATCAGCATCAGCAGGCGCAGGACCATCAAGGAAACCAAGTCGGAAATCAGATAAATCAAAGTATCAAGATCCAAACTCCGCTCCGCCAATAACGACATCCTTCGATCTTGGTAAACGAGCAACATCAAGTCGGGATACCCAACATCATGTTGATTTGGATAACGATCCTTTCAGACACCGACCGACAGAGGCAGAACGATACAAGACGGCTCATCATCAACATACAAAGAGCTCCCCGGACTTGTCTGCATCCCATCAACATCGGAATCGAGTACGCGTAGCGCCTCGACCACCATGGCAAGATGATGGGGTTATTGTTATAGGTCCCAGTAAATCTCGATCGGGTCTTTCGACATCATCCACTAAACCCGATTTCACCAAACCTTTACCGCCTTTACCTGCTGAGTATCGATTACAGTACAATCCTTCCAGCCCTTTCAAACCTTTCGGACCGAAAGACGATAGTCGATCACCTTCGCCCGCCCTCCTTCCTCCTTCAAAACTGCAATCATCCGATCCACCTTCTGTCGCCCCGGCAGACCCATCTCGCCCAAACAATGAGCTCAGTGCAGCCGACGCTAGAGCAATGATCGCCAAACAACATCAACGCGCACTCACGAAACGTGCATTCAACTCGCCTCGTCCTCGTCAGCATCGAGAATCCGAGGTCTCGGTCTCGACAGCATCACAATATTCAACCGCAAGTCAGCGGGCATCAACCCTATCGGCCGTCTCTCCACTTCGTCGAATGACTGCCATGGAAGAAGCTATCACGCGAAGTCGGGCCAATTCCGCGGGTTCACAAACTCCGACTGCCATGCGGAGCTCGACTGCTTCACGAGCAAGCGCAGCAACCACCGTGACTGCAACCCCTCTCCTTCGATCCCAAATGCGCGAACCTGATCGGTCTACCCAGACTACACCTCGCATGAGGCAAGTCTCGGCCGAGTCTCAGACTCCCTCGCCTCGTAACCAGAATCATGAGGACTTCAAGGTTAGATCTCTCCTATCAGTCTGAACTTAAAAACTAATGTACAGGGCCTGTTTTTCCGAACCCCGCAGGATCAGCATGTTATGCGCTTCCAGGCCTCAAATCGGATGATGCCTATTCAGTATCCCGATAAACCCAACGGCCTTGGATTCGATATGGAAGATGATAGACGTCAGTCTGCTAGCGATGATTCGACGCTAGAGATTGCTACTCCGACTCATGCGGGCAAGGGGACCTTTTTGATCTTTGGAGACGAAATGACCCAACTTCGAGAACCGACTTTACCCCTTGCTGCTGCTTTTCAGAAGACTTCTCCTGATACCTCTCCGCCATCCCGACGCGGTAGTAACGATAGCGAAGACAGTGACGGTGAGGTACCACCCGATCCATGCATAAACCCAGACTGATGTTCAGACTACATAATCAAACAGGCGCCTATTTACCCAGTTGTCAAGATAGGTACGCCTGGAGAATCGGATATCTCCGCGACTAAACGCCGTTCTGTCGTTCCCTCTGTCGGCGACTCTCTTGGTTCACTCTCTACCTTTTGTCAAGACCCAGATACTAGCTTCCAGAGTCAAGACCCCACCCCTGGTTACCACGCTATATCTGGACGTCGACCTTCGCGTTCATCCTCGGTGTCTGACCATCACCGCGACTCGACCGCTGTCAGCTTTATAGACGATTTCCCATCACCTCCTAATTTCGCTGCACCATTCACCAATACTGCATCCGCCATGCCATCTGCCTCTACCTCCAAGCACTCGACCGCTTTCGGTCAGCTGGTAACGGGACCACCTGGAGCTGGCAAATCGACCTACTGCAATGGAATGCATCAGGTGAGTTAGATCTTGATTGCGCTGTATGTCGGATCCGTTTCCTCATACTCTAGGAATAGTTTCTTACCGCTCTCGATCGTCCTGTCCATATCATAAACCTTGATCCTGCTGTTATCGATCCGCCTTATCCCTGCGCTATCTCTATCACATCACTCATAACTCTGGATCAAGTCATGGAGGAATATGGTCTTGGGCCGAATGGAGCTATTTTATATTGTATCGAGTACTTGGAAGCGAACTTCGATTGGCTAGTGGAACAACTTGATGAGTTGCTGGGCGAGGGCGGAGATGGTTATGTGATTTTCGACACCCCTGGACAAGTGGAACTATGGACGAATCATGATAGTTTGAAGAATATCGTGGAGAAGTTGCAGAAGATGGATTACAGGGTGAGTCATCTCGTGTTTCGACGAGTTCATCAGGCTGATAGCTAGCTGGCAGCGGTACATTTATCGGATGCTCATTATATCGTCGACGCCCCTAAATTCATTTCGGTCGTCTTGCTTGCGCTAAGGGCAATGATGCAGCTCGAATTACCGCACATCAATGTCCTGAGCAAGATTGATCTATTGTCATCCTATGGTGAATTACTATTTGATCTGCGGTATTACACCGAAGTTCAGGATCTATCGTATCTACTCGACAACCTGAACCAGCAGTCAAGAACGGATAAATTCAAGGCGCTGAACAAAGCTATGGTGGAATTGGTAGAGGAGTATGGGCTGGTTGGGTTCGAGACGCTTGCCGTTGAGGTTAGTGACATCACTTCGAGAAAACTACTTGCTGAAGAGAAACTGATGAGCAGGATAAAACGTCAATGATGAAACTACTACGTCAAGTCGATAAAGCCACCGGGTACATCTACGTCCCTTCTTCCTCTACAAATGAACCCAATACCTATGGCCTCTTCTCGACGGCTCAGGGTGACGGATATCTGGGTGATGTAGATGATGTTCAGGAGAGATGGTTGGATAATAAAGACATTTGGGATGAGAGGGAGAAGGATGAGTGGAAGAAGGAAGGGGAGATGAGGGCCGCTATGGGTCAAGGAGCTCCTGGTGGAGGGGATGGCGGAGATGAGGCTGGGGAAGCTTTGTAATGATCCAACGACATTTGATGCTTTTAGTGTTTTATAATGAGTGCATGTATTCTGCTCACTATTCATGAACCAGCGAGCTGAAGGGGAGGTGGAGGTCGTCAACTGAAATTTCAGCTCGCTGTACCAGTATCTGTTGACTCTTCACACTATAATGTACTTTGACCTCTTTGTACCATTCCCCTTACCGCAGAATCTGGATGTAGTGCCTAAGAAGGGGAAGAAGGATAAAGGAAAAGGCAAACAGATCCCAGGACAGGAAGTCAAAGTAGAGGAGAAAAAGGATTATTGGCCGTCTATAACCCAAGTGGAGAAGGACCGATGTACTCGCTCTATCGCTCTTTCTGGGCATCGTACGTCTGATCCCTTGTCTCTGCTAGCTCGCGAAAGATATTCAAGAGGGAAAGACAGAGAGGAGAGGCCTGATGAACAGTCGGATACGATGTAGTGGGCTGTACAGTCACTTCTGAACCTTCAAATCATGTTCCTCCAAATCCGTTTCTGCACTCCAAACCATTTCCCGCACTGGATCCTCGTACAGCTACTGCCTCTTCATTAGCTTCAGCTTCTGGATCAGGATCAAGTGGGAAAATTGTACAAGTCACACGATTTCATATTCGTCTAGATGATGCCAAAACCCATTGTTTCGTATGTCCCCCTTCCCCCCTTGACCGATGGAGATACAAGCAAGAGCTGACGATAGGCATCAACAAATACGAATGCGCTTCGCGAGTATGATATCCTATCGGTAGCTCCTACATCTGACAAAGCCCTTCAATTGGCTTGTACGGATCTATGCCTACCTGGTCCCAACCAAATCTCGATCATAACCCTGCCATTACATGAACGACCTTATTTCTTTCGATTGAATCGTAAACAGATTCGTCAAGCTCAGAGGAATGGTGTTGTCGTATGTCCTCCCTGTGTTTCCTCTCCCACTGTCTCCCTTCTCCTTGATCACCTCGACATGCATGATGACTGTACTGATGATCAGCTGGAATTACTCTATTCCCCAGCACTATACCCTTCTACCTCGATACCAAGCGATGTAGCGCGTAAATTCCGTCAGAACTTCTTTACCAATGCTCGTGAGGTAATCAGAGTAACGGGCGGGAAAGGGATTATCTTATCATCCGGACCAGGAGGTAATGGAGATGGGATGAGGGGTCCTATTGATTTAATCAATCTGTACGTCCATTTCCACTTTTCTCCGAACAGAGGGACAGAGTTGACAAGAAAGGGCATGTGTACTGGGTATGCCTGCGAATCTGGCTAAAGACGCTGTATCTTTGAATGGAAAGATGGTACTGCTTCGAGCGCGTACGTCCCTCATGCAATCAATCACGGAAATCAAGCTAATCAGACAGAGGCAAGAAAGACATTCAAAGCAGTCTTTGGAGCTCCAACGGTTGTTTCAGCTCTCACTCAGCAAGAAGAGGCATCGGTGGATGCTGAGAAGCGACCTCTTGAGGACGAAGTTGAGGATCCTACGCCGACGAAGAAAGTCAAGGTCTGACCGAGACAGCGGGTCGCAGACATGAATCGACATGCACTATATCTATCATCTATGCTATATGCTACAATGTTGACAAAGGTCTACAGTACAAGTACTCTTTATTGACTAAGTATATCCCTACCATGGATCACTGGGGCGGTACTAACCAACTTCCCACCGTGTCCATCGACTTCGTATCTCCCCTCGATACAATCTCTCCTTCTGGCCCCCCTATCACATCCCCGACCATCTCCCACGGATTCTTCCCACCTCCCCACTTGAGAACCTTGTTCTTGAACACCTCGCCACCCTCTCTACTCAATGCTCCATCTGGACCATCCGTGAAGAGAGTAGACCAGACTTTACCAGCGATAGCCCGGTCGAAAAGGTACGAATAATAGGTGGCTCCATACCCATATAAATGGCTGAATTGGACTTGCCATGAAGTGCCTTCTACTGCTGGAATCATGCCAGTCCGGTTTTGTAGATCATGTAGCATCCTTGTAGAGTCGAATGATGGGTCGCGCAGTTGAGCGGACGTGAGAGAGTGGTATTGTTGATCAAGGATCGCCATGACGATTTGAGCATGTGTATCCAGTGCTTCTAGATTGTTTGACTGGGCGAGTTGGGCATTGATTACGTTTGGTGGGATCTGTTTGCCGGATTCGTGATGTTGAGCGAAAAATGACAAGACTTGAGGCGAGGCAGCGAAATGTTCCATGAGAATGGAGGGAAGTTCCACAAAATCTGTTGCGCATCTCGTTCCAGAGACATTATGGTATTCCGTTCGACCAATCATTGCTACTATCAGCTTCTGACGTGAAAGGGGGGGCAGACTCACAGTGAATTGCATGTCCCATCTCGTGAAACAAAGTCTCAAGGCTGTTCCACGGTAAGAAAGAAGGTCCGGTCGGGTTGAATGGTCCAAAATCCATCGAGAGCACTACGATCGGAAGCTGGTATTTGCCCTCTTTTCCATGTATGGTCGCTCCCTCGGTCTCAAGTCCCGGTCCAAGACCAGCATCCCAGCCGGGCTCTAACCCGTCTCCATGGGGATCATCATCGTCCACGCGCCTCGAACATCTCACTGTGAAATGAGCCGCCGCGCCTGATTTTCCCGGCCGTGACCACAAGTCGGTATAGATGACTCCGATAGGTCCCTCTGTTTCGTGGACCACATCCAGACGTCGGACAGCCCCATCCCATACTTCTCCTGGAGCCACTGAAGCGGGTCGGAATGAGATACCGTAAAGCCGATCAAACAGTTTTGAGAGGCCGTTCATAACAGTTCCGACCGATAGGTACGGCTCTATCGGTTCACTTTTCGGTAAAGCGTACGATAGACTAGGTGACAAGACATCACGATCCCACGCATAGATTTGCGGTAGATGCCCTGTTGGACCCTCTCTCGGATGCGTAATGCCCGATGTATTTTGCGCCTTGATGCGACGTAGGCGATCAATGTCGACTTGTGCCGCCCGTCTGGAATGTTTCGCCAGTGATTTGAGGAATCCATCGACATTCTCGGGTGTCTTGGCCATCTTGTCCCGTAATGTCAATTGAGCATACGTCTCTGATCCTAGAACTTCTGCCAGTTCCGCCCTTTGCCTCAGCATTGTATCCAGTACTTCCACTCGATGAGGTTCTGTGCGATTCATGCCAATGTGCATTATCCGACGTGCTTCTCCGGATCGAGCATTGTGTGCTATATACTGTGCTTCAATAGATGCCGGATTGACAAAGACGCTCGATTTTGAATGTCCAGTTCCATGCGGTAGGTTGTCGACAAATTGGCTTCCCATTCCAGCCAGAAGGCGGTCGGCCTCTGGTATTTCGACCAGTGGGGTGGGGCTGGGATAATTGACAGCGTTGTTCATGAGATTCCGACCGGATAGAAGAATCGAGTCGCTGACTTTGACAAAGCGTTTGCGTGATGCTGGGGGAAGTGCTATGCCGGACCGTTCGAAATCGCGGAGAAATGTCATGGCGACTGCCATTTCGGCGTCGGTATATGGGACTGGGTGGGCGTATTCGAGTGACGCCTTGAGTGCCTAAACGTGAGCCACAAGCCACCAGCAGCCTGCACGACTCACCTCATACATTCCAGGATGGGTATTGAGTTCGTTCATGAAACTGCACAAACGACTGTAAGCTTCCTCGCACTCGTCCACCCATTCTGGATCCGGATGGACCGTCCGCAGGAGCTCGCACATGTCGATGACCCCACATAGCACATCACTCAATCTATCCAGGTTCTTGACTACCCTCCGTAACTCCGCTGGATCTCCTGGTGAATTGCATATACGATCGACGATTGCCGTGCAATGTACTATTGTCCGTTCCGTTAATGGCCGTAGCGCATATGGAGTCTTGACGACGGGATAATCAAACAGCCCTGTCGTATGCGAGGAGCCGGTCGGTGTGCTAGTTTGAGCATGGTCAAACAGTTGGCGTAGATCATGGCTGTTGTCTTGGGCTTTGAAAAAGGCGGGTGGGGGAGGTCGTGCGAGTCGAGGATGAGCCGCTGCATGTTGCGATCGAGCGGTGATCCTGGCAGCAAGTGTGCGCTTACTATATGTCGGACGTAGAGCTAGAGAGCGGAGAGAGCGGATCATCTTTCGGACATGTGATGAGGTGGGTAGCAGCAAGCAAAGTGTATTGACAGTAGTAAGGAGTGCAGAACCCTCTTTTCATGACATCCTGAACCATCGGCTACTTGGCTCAACCCCGTATCCCCGGCTCTAGCGGACCATTCACTGTCCATCAGATAATGGACTGGGATGCATGCATGATGTCACTCGTACCACTGATCGAGGTCTGTCTTATGCGCTGCGCAAACAGTCATCCTCATCTATGCATGCACACTGGCTGCCTTCCAGTCCGACTCTTGTACTAACTAGGAGGCCAAACCCAGGTCACGTGATCATCTGTCGCGTCAGTCCACTTTGAACCCTACCCTACTCTTTACGCTCTCCCGACACTCCATCACATCACCATGCCAGATACCACTCCAACACCTCTTGGTAATGTCAAGTCCAACTCGCACGACGACCAGACTCTCTCACAAGCACTGAACAATCCGGATGAGCAGACCGCCAAACGCCCTCGACTAGACACTGACGGACACGGACCTACTTTATCCAGTTCTTACCGACCTCGGCAACGACCTGATCCAATAACCCAAATCTCGACGTCAAGTCCTACTATATCTTCTTCTACTTCTTCCCACTTTCAATCTGAACATATCGTTACACCTTCATCATCTTCATCTACGAACTTCCAGCAGAATCAAAATCATAATCATTATCGTCCTTCAGTACCTGCTCCATTATCATCATTGTCTTCCACTCCTGTTCTTCTGTCATCTTCTCATTCTGATGTAAAATCTTCCCTACCCCTACCTACTCCTCCTGTTCATGCTCTCCCTCCTCGGCCTCAAGTATCGCTCGCACCTACCAATCCCTGGCGCATGGAACCGGATACCGGGTCGGCCATTACCGCTACAGCGCAACGTCTGGCATCAATCACATCTCCAGAAGATACGGCTGCGAAAGAGAAGCCGGCTGATGTTGTCAAGACAGTGACCGAATCAGCATCAAACCCACTAGCGCCCGACCCGCCAAGTGCAGACGAGATCCGCCGACGAGCCGATGAAGTTATTGCTCGTCTCATGGGAACGGCGGCTGCGCCATCACCTACAACCCCGGCTCCGATTCCGGTGCCTGCCCCGAGTACATCTGAAGAAGGATCATTGGAGAGGAAAGCGGAAGATGTTATTGCAAGACTGGAGAGGGAAACTCGAGCAAGGGAATCAGCGGTACCGCCAGGAATGTTTCGACCGCCTCATATTGCATATGGTCTACCCGCTCGACCCCCTGTTGGATTCTATCCGCCTGGAGGCATGGTGCGCCCTCCACAACCACCTCAAGGCTGGAGGCCTCCTGTAGGGTATGGCCCACCACCTGGATGGCGTCCACCTGGACCCATCATCACACGATTCCCTCGTCCGCCCTCTGCTCTCTCACCTCCGCCTTCTGTGACTCAACATCTATCTCCAACAATCCGACCTCCTGTCCTACCAAAAGCTCCGTCGCCAGCAATGTCCGCCCCGATCGCTCCATCTCCCGAAACCCCCTCGACACCTCTTGTACAAGCATCGGAACAAACGCGAGCCGAGGACGATATGCCTATCTTGCTACCAAAGAAACGAAAATCCCAATCAACCGATCCTTCGGTTCAACCCAAACCTCGGAATCAAGTCTACATCGGCAATCTACCTGCCAATACACAACTTGCAACACTTCGAAAAGCTTTCGAAGCACTCTCGCCGATCTTGACCATCGAATTAAGGGCTCCTTATGCCATGATTGAATTTGAAGAGGATGGGATGGCGCAACAGGCTGTTGAGGTTTATGATGAGGGTTCGTTCGGTGGTGTGCAAATAAGGGTCGAGAGGGCTTCCGATTAGGGAGCCTTGACGGATATCATGACATAATGCCCTTCATTTATTGTTTCATCATCAT
>Ga0265780_10002557_pt1 | contig 24524 bp, 18 predicted proteins | sample P1T30metagenome_FD_192432 | JGI IMG/M metagenome (GOLD analysis project Ga0265780, IMG submission 192432) | Plant litter microbial communities from East Loma Ridge, Irvine, California - P1 T30 | ecosystem: Environmental > Terrestrial > Plant litter > Unclassified | place: USA: California... | reverse complement strand
GTTGATAACATTCATGTTGTACATGTACTGGGTGTAATGCGGGTCCTGCTGCGCAGTGGCATCTAATAGGCCCCCTAAGCACAATAGGGCCGCCAGGTATAGTTTCTTCATCTGTGTGGTTTTTCTTTAAGTTGATTAGGCATACCTAACCCCCGCCCTACGGGCAGGGGTTTAGCAGCCTTATTTTAAAATTTAGTTATCCTGCCTGTTGATATAAATCCAACCGGTAGTGCTCTCGCCGTTGCGGCGTTGTACCATATAGAAATATGTTCCTGTAGGTAGTTCATCTCCACTGCTTGTTTGGCCATACCATTCATCAACATAATCTGTTTTACTGTACACTTCTTTACCGTATCGGTTAAAGATCTCCAGTTTTCTAACATCTAAGCTGGAAAGGTCAAAGTTGTCATTTTTACCGTCGAAGTTAGGAGAGATACCTTTTTGGATTTCACAGCTTGTTGCAAGAACATCTACTGATGTTTCAAACGGACAAGCGCCATCTAAAGGTGTTACTGTTACAGTATATGTACCTTTTTGGCTGATAACAAATGCATAGCCGGTACCTGTTTGAGGGCCAGTCCATGTAAATGTTGCGTTATCTTCATTATAAATCTCATCATCAAACATTACAGTAAGCTGATACTCATTATCATCGTTACATTTCTGATCGATGCTAACTTCCGGAGTTGCAACAATTGTTACATTAAAGCTACTCTCACCAAAGCACGTTGAGTTACCTGTGGCAGCGGCATATACATAAATAGTTTGGCTATCTATAATTACCGTACCGGCAGCAAGCGTACTACCAGTTCCCCCAGGGCCTGTGTAATATGCATTACCTGCAGGAAGTGCCTCTAAGGTATAGCTATCGCAAGTTGAAACATCGTTAAGTTCTACAACCACAGGAGTTGGAGATATAGATACTGTAAAGTTAGCTTCAGATGCACAGTTTGGCACAGTACCTGTTTCGGCATATACATAAACTGTAGTTGGAGAAGTTAACTCGGTGCCCGCAGGTATAAGAGTACCCGCACCACCGGCAGCAGTGTAATAGTTACCTACAGTAAGAGCAGGTAATATATAACTGTCGCAAGCTATTACCGGCGCTACCTCTGTGGCTACAATAGCTGGTGTAGCGTTAATTGTTACAGTAAATACATTTTCATCTGTACATCCGGCAGCGCCGTTTGAAGCAAACACATATACATCTTGCGTAGCTGTAATAACTTCACCCACTGCAAGCTGAACACCTCCACCATTGGTTTCAGTATAATAAGCATTGCCAGGGTTTGTAAGGGCAGGAAGCGTATAGCTACCACACTCAACAACATCTGCAGGGTCATCTGCAACTGCAACAGGAACTACTGTTACAACAGTACTTGCAGTAATAGTACAACCAGCGTTGTTTATTACAACCTGATACTCACCAGATGTGCTTACTGTTATAGAGCTACCTGTATCAGGAAGCGCTGCGCCACCTACTACAGACCAGCTGTAAGTAGTTGTTGGACCCGCATTTTCAACTGTTACCGTTACAGTACCGGTTGCACCTTCACATATTGTAAAGTCATCCGTGATTGTAAATACAGGTGTAAGGTTTTGAACGATAAGATCGAATGATTTAACGCCCTCACAGCCGCTGGCCGTAATTAATATATTAACCCAGATTGGCTGACCGCCGGCTACTGTATTAGTAAACGCATCCGGAGTTTCTATTGCATTTTCTTTAGCAATAGCATCAGCCTCAGTAAGGTAGTATGTTACTGAATATAAACTTGCATTAAGGCCTTCAAGAATTGTGTCTGTATTTTGCGTAAGGTCAAACTCAGCAAAACCATCGGCATCACATGCAGTAAGATCTAACGGATCGCCAGTAATCTGGTCTACCTGATCAAAGAATTCTACAAGGATCGAACCTTCACGAGTACAGTCAAGACCATTAACCTGCGCTTCAACACTATAAGTACCAGGAGCTGTTACTGTAAGTGTATCGCCTGTTTCGTTTGGAATCTCCACACCTCCAAGATACCATACAAAGGTATGATCATCCGGATCAAGGTTAGTTGTAATAACAACAGTTTCCTGATCGCACGCTGCAGTGCCTTCATCTACAAGCATATCTGCACCAAGATCTATCTCGCCAAGGTTAAAACTGCCGGCAAGAAGGAATACTGCAGATGAAACACCATCATCACCTTCGTTAGCAACAATCATCTGCATGCTGTATTCATGGTTAGCCTCAAGTGTATAAGGAACTACTGCATCCATCTTAACAGTTTGACCGTTAAGGTTAATAGGCGATAGCATACCGTTGTACTGACCAAAATACTGCTCATTAATACCAGGACAGTCGGCGCCCTGATCCTGATTATCAGGGTGAATATTAGTTACCAATATCAGCTGGCCGTTAGGCAATATTGCAAGGTTATTTATCTGACCTGTTTCAAGATCGGTAAGTATAAATGCAAATACATCCGAGAAATTACACTCAAAACTTGGTGTCCCATACTCTTCCGATGCAAATAAGAATTTGAACAATGTAGCTCCCTCAGGTATGTCTACAAGTGGTGAGAAATCAAATTTAATTGATGTAGATCCATGGGTATTAGCAGGGTTGCCTGCAGGGAATTCCGGATAAGTATTAAGAATCGCTTCAAGAGCAGCCTCTTCTACCGGATTTTCCCATCCTCCAAAGATACCTGTATCATTAGGGCCGGGAACATCAGTCTCAGCATCACCGCTCACAAGCACAATACCACTGTTATATACAGTACCATCAGGGTCTGAGAACTGGAAGCTTGATCCGTTACTTTCCCAATAGCCAATACCGTTTTTACCTACTGCCATACCTGTTACCGATGTAAAGTTATCTACATAAGCACAGTCAGAACCAAGGAATACATCTGTGATAAGCTCAGGCACTGTGTACTGAGTTTCAGATACTGTAATTGGAGGCTCTGGAGTTGTAATACAAATATCAAAACTTGTAATTGTTGTAGGGGTATTCATAAATGTAGTAAATACCATTACATAATATGTACCGCCAGGTGTAAGACCATCAAGTATTACAGATTGTTGCCATGTTGTACAGCCTACCTCTGTAAGGTTACCACAATCGTCGCCTTCAAAAACCGCAAACACAACAGTTGTGCCAGAATCGTTGTTTATATTAACTGCGTGAGACTCGCCTGTTGCAGTAAATGTATACCATGCATCATAATCGGGGGTATCCCAGTAGCAGCTTGGTGTAACACCAGAAGACGTACTACCTGTAATAGTTCCTGTAACCGATTGTGCACAGTTTGCACCTGGGTTAACCGGTACTTCTATAGCGCCGTCGCAATCATCATTTACAAGCGATGTTGTAAAGGTAAGCGGGCCAGACCATGTACTGTTACCGTTGTCGCCACCACATATTGCCCTTACATAGAAAGAGTATGTAGTACCGCTTTCAAGATCAAAATAATCTGAAAGGTTTACAGGGTTATCATTGGTAAGTAATGTAGTTACTATTGGAGCCGTTGGGCTTGGAGCCGTTGCCTGGTAAGCTACAACAGTTATTTCCCACTGTGTTGCAGTGGCCATCTCTGTCCAGCCAATCTCGGCAGTATCTAAACCAATATTATCAATGGTAAGATCTTGTGGTTTAGGGCAAAGAGGCGCTAAACATGAAGGTGTACCCTCATAAATAACTGTTCCCTGTGCACCTGTTCCTGCAGGTTTTGTAAAGATATCTTCCATAAACGGACTATAAACAATAAGCCCTTTATCAGAAACATCAAAGCCTGTAGTATTCCAGAATATTTCGATAGGCACATCTGCACATAGTGGAATCTCTACCGTCATAGAGTACATATCAGGAGAACCCCATGTAAATTCGTCACCTATAGTAGCTACAGGAACTCCTCCTTGAGATATTGTCATGGTGTTACCTTCATAACCCCATCCGTTCTCGCTTGTCATTTCAAAAGAGAATACGCACTTATCCGCCTCTTCACACACTTCTGTGTTAAATGCAAATGGCCCTGCCCAGTCGCTCTCTTCATCATCAGCACATACTATCCTTACATAATATTCGTAGTTAGTAGCCGCTGTAAGAGGGCCTACACCTACTACAGGGTTAGTAGTTGTTGCACCTGTTGGTGTAGTAGTTGCTACCGGAGCATCTTCCCCTGCTTCAACAATATAATATTGCCATGATCCTGTTTCTGGGCCATCCCAGCCAAGATCAGCAGTTGTAGTGGTTTCATTTTCTGTATATAGTCCTGTTGGAGCTAAACACGCCGGCACTAAACAGTCGGCAGTAGAGCTGTACAATACTGTATTAGGAGTTTCAGTGTCAGGTAACATTGTAAACAATGTTTGCTCAAAACCATTAATTATCTGAAGGCCTACCTGGTATGGGAATGTACCACCGTTTGTCCAGAATACCTGGAATGGCGTACTTGTACAAAGTGGCACAGTAACCGTTTGGCTGCCGCCCGATGTAAATGTAGATCCTATGGTTGCAACGTTAATACCGTTTTGAGTAATTTGCATGGTTCCACCATACCAGCCACCAAAGAAATTGCTGGTCATTACAAAAGTGTAATCACATTGCTCTTCTTCAGGACATACGTCTGAACTAAAGGCAAAAGGACCTGCCCATGGGCTATTTTCTGTATCGCTACATACCATCCTTACGTAAAACACGTAGTTAGTAGCCTCTTCAAGTGCTACGGTTGTAGGGTTGGTTGTTGTAGCTATAGCATCAGCATCTGTTGGGGCAGGGCTGCCTGCCTCAGCATAATAATACTCCCACGTGCCTGTAGGCTGTCCTGCCCATCCAAGATCGGCAGAGGTATTTGTAACGTTCGTTACATACAGGTTGGTTGGAGCCAAACACATTGGGTTTTCGCAATCTACAGTACCTGTATACAATACAGAGTTTGGAAGCCCGGTACCCGGCGCTTTTGTGTAAAATGTTTGAGAAAAACTGTTTTGTATAGATACGCCAACTTCATTGGCAAAACTACCGCCTGCATTCCAATACAATTGTATAGGTAAATCATTACAAACCTGTACCGGAATTGACACAGGGCCGTTACCCGTTGTAAACGTACTACCTAAAGTAGCTATTGTTATACCGTTTTGAGACACTGTCATAGTATTGCCATTCCATCCGTCGCCAAAAGAATCTGTCAACACGAAAGTATAAGTACACTGATTTGCTACTTCACAAATCGTTGTATTAAATAGGTATGGGCCTGCCCACGCACTAAATGTACCATTACCACAATCGGCACGTACATAATATTCGTAAGGAGTTGAAGCAACAAGGTTTGCACCGGCAAACGTTTGTGTAACTGTTAAGTTAGAGTTATCTGTAACCGTTGTACCTGCACCCGATGGTATGCCACCGGCAGGAGCCTGAACAACTATTTGCCAAGAAGTAGCATTGCTTGGGTTTGTCCATGAAAGTTCTGCAGATGTCTGGCCAATGTTAGTTGTAGCCAAACCTACAGGAGGCGCACAGTTAACCTGTTGTATAACTAATGTATACGGTGTAGTTTGAGCCCAAACTGTAGAAACTACAAAGTAATAGGTTTGACCTTGCGTTACCGAAAGTGTAGGTATAGAAAGAGATGTCTGATTCCATTCGCTATTTGCACCCGCTATACAAGACACACCTATATCAGCACAATCATCATAAACAAAAACACCAGCCTCAGCATTAATAGTTGGGGCATTTATGCTGATAACACCTGTAAATGTAGCGGTGTATGAATATACAACATCATTACCACTCAGGTAACTTTCCAATGTTTCTGTACCACAACCGGTACTTCCCGGTACGCCTTCATAATTATCGGCGTAGTTAGATGTGTTATCAGTAGTAGAATATGGTAAAGCACCAATAACTATAGGAGCGGCGCAGCTTTCGCCCAGCGCAACCGTACTAAAGCTAAAAGGCCCAACCCAGCCGCTTTCGCCACCGTCAGAACATAATGCTTTAACATAGTATTTATAATCAGTATTGGCTGTTAGAGGGGCACCGTTTGCGGGGGCACCTGCTACATATGGTAAAGCACCATTGTATACAACACCTGTACCTGTAGGGGTGCCGGTTTGTGGCAATAACTCAATTTCCCAAGAAGTAGCACCACTTGGGTTAGCCCAGCTAAGATTAGCAGTAGTCATACTGATATTAGTAGCTGCAAGAGTTGTTGGATCAAAACATTTAGCCGTAACCGACACGTTATCAATAGCCCAACGCTCACCATTATCGCCTGCCATAACAAAAGCGATATATCTAAAAGAACCCGCCATAGTAGCAGGTAGGTCCACAGTTTTTTGCTGCCACGCAAGCTGTGTAGGGTTAAGCTGCAACTCTGTCCATGTTACCTGCGGCGTACCAAAGTTTGCCGTATTGGTTTGGTTTGCAACAGTGTCATCTGCCTCAGCAACAGGGTTAGACACGTATATTTTAAATGTAGTGTTTTGATCTGCATTAAAAAATAAACGCGAATAAAAATGCAACTGCGGGTTAGCAGGCATTTCAATAAGTGGCGTAATAAGCCAGTCTGTTGCAAATGTACCCGGAGCAACGTTTTCGCGATCCAGGAATGCAGAGTGCGTGCCTTCAAATGCCGGCTGCGCAGAACCGCCATTACCCTGGATCCACCATACGGTTGGCCCATTGGCCTCACTAACTAAAGCCCAGCCGGCGGGACCACCCGCGCCTGAACCCGTTTGAGTTGTCCATGTACCTTCAAATCCCTGCAACGGCAAGCCGGGCTGTGCAAAGGCACAAAGGGACAAGAATAACATGAAAAACAGAAAAGTAGTTTTTTTCATAGAATTATTATTAGTAGTTTATGTTTAAGAAACCCGAAAATAAGGAAATTTTTTTGACGAAACACAACTAATGTTAAAGATTATCTAACTTTTAATTAAAAAAAACAAAATTTCCTCTAATTGTTATGAATATAAAAATATAGTATCTACTTTTTCTGAGTTTATTATACAAATACTATATGTGGCTATTACTTTATATCTTTGCAGCACCTAATATTTGTAATGGATACTCCTAAAAAAATATACTTCGCTTCAGATCAGCATTTTGGAGCACCAACAGCCGAGCTTAGTTTTCCGCGTGAGCAAAAATTTGTACAATGGCTGGATGAAATTAAGCACGATGCTGAAGTACTTTTCTTACTTGGCGACCTGTTTGACTTTTGGTTTGAGTATAAAACTGTGGTACCCAAGGGCTTTGTAAGGGTTTTAGGAAAACTGGCCGAATTACGTGACAGCGGCATACCCATATATTTTTTTACCGGCAACCACGACCTTTGGATGCATGATTACTTTCAAAAAGAGCTTAATATACCGGTATACCATAAGCCTCAAGAGTTTACCTTTAATAATAAGGTATTCTTAATAGGGCATGGCGATGGCCTTGGCCCCGGCGACAAAGGGTATAAACGCATGAAAAAAGTGTTTACCAACCCGTTTTCTAAATGGCTGTTCAGGTGGCTGCACCCCGATATTGGCGTGAAACTGGCTCAATATCTGTCGGTTAAGAATAAATTGATCAGTGGAGATTCTGACGTTAAGTTTTTAGGGGAAGACAACGAGTGGCTGGTGCTTTACTCTAAACGCAAGCTGCAAACCAAACATTATGACTACTTTATCTTTGGACACCGCCACCTGCCCATGACTATTAATGTGGGTAACAACTCCTATTACATTAACCTGGGCGACTGGATAGGCTACTTTACCTATGGCGTTTTTGACGGAGAAAAATTTGAATTATTGAGCTACAAAACCCAACAGGCGTAACCTAATTTTTACACGTAGAATCAAGGTAATCAAGTAGTTGAATTGTAAAGATAGTACCCTCTACAAGGTCTTTTATTTGCATGAGCTCGCTTTTAGACACCGCAAGATCTACTTGCTTTAGTGGTGTTTTAAGCAAAAACTTATGGCAGCGTGAACGATGGCAGCAATCAGCGCAATTTGTTTCGCGGCAGGCTTCATCTATAAGTTTAGCAAAGTCTTTTATCTCATTTCCAGACAGATAAAACCCGGTTTCCTTAAAAACCATCTGTATGCGGTCTTTTAAAACGGTATCGTTCTTTCTCCAGTGAAATGCTACACCAAAATCGTTAAAATAAATTTGCTCAATATCTTTCATGCCCAAATGATTTGAAACAAAAATAGCAATTATTTAAAATCATTCTAAATAAAATTGAATTATTTTTCGCTAATATTTCACTTTTGGATTTCGAGATTACACAGCAAATATTGCTCTGACCCACTCTCTTTGCAATTTAATAATATACCAATTGGTATAAAAATTTTGGTTTTTAAGCCGATTTTGAAATTCTGAAAATAATATACCAATCGGTATATTTACACTATTTTAAATTTTGAATGATGAATTTCAAATTCCAAATAACATCCAACTATCTTTTTAAAGTTTAAAATTTAAAATTCATCATTTAAAATTATTCTTTACATCTAATATCCCTCAATCGCAATTGAAGGCTCGTTACACCGTTCCATTCATTTTCATCGATAGAATACACTGCATCAAAAGCATCGCCATTACAGGCAAGGCCTTTTTTGGCAGCGAGGCCAAAACCGATCGCGCCATAGCCTTCCGACCTATTCTGCCGTACAAAAAGCTTTAAATGTGTATCATCCGACCCTATTGACTTACCAAAACCGCTATCGGTAAGGTTGCGGCTCAAAAATACCGGACTCATATTACCCGGCCCGAAAGGTTCAAACTGCTTTAGTATGCGATGAAACTTAGGCGTAATGTCCTCAAAATCAATCTCGGCATCTATGCTTATTTCGGGCGTAAGCAGTTCCGGGTCAATTGTTTCCTGCACTACCGCCTCAAACTTTGCCCTAAATTGCTCGTACTGGCTTTCCAGTAGCGTTAAACCCGCCGCATACATATGGCCGCCAAACTGCTCTAAATGTTCGGCGCAGGCCTCCAAGGCGTTGTAAATATCATAATCCTTAACCGATCGTGCCGAAGCCGCCAGTTTATCGCCACTTTTGGTAAAAACCAGAGTGGGGCGGTAATAGGTCTCGGTAAGGCGCGACGCCACAATACCAATAACCCCCTTGTGCCAGTCTTCCTGGTACACCACGGTAGTAAACTTGTCATGATCGGCATTTTGGTCAATTTGCCGTAGCGCCTCCACCGTCATTTGCTTGTCAAGGTCTTTACGGTCGGCATTCAGGGTTTCTATCGATGCCGCAAACTCTTCGGCCTGCGCAAGGTTAAACTCCGTTAGCAGCTCTACCGCATAGTTGCCATGCTTAATGCGCCCGGCAGCGTTAATGCGCGGGGCAATAACAAAAACCACGTCGCTAATGGTAAGGGTTTGCCGTTTCATGTTCTGGATCAGCGCCTTAATACCCGGCCTCGGAAACGTATTAATAACCTCCAGCCCGAATTTTGCCAGCGTGCGGTTCTCGCCCGTAATAGGAACAATATCAGCTGCAATGGCTGTGGCAACCAAATCAAGATACGGAACCAGGTCATCAATCGTCTCCCCCTTGTTCATGCCCAGCGCCTGGATAAGCTTAAAGCCCACCCCACAGCCGCAAAGTTCGTCATAAGGGTAATCACAGTCGGTGCGCTTGGGGTCGAGTATGGCAACCGCTTCGGGCAGGGTGTCGCCGGGGCGGTGGTGGTCGCAAATAATAAAGTCGATACCCTTAGCATTGGCATACGCCACCTTATCTATCGACTTTATACCGCAGTCAAGCGCAATAATCAGCGTACAGCCATTATCATCGGCATAATCTATTCCGGCATTGCTCACGCCGTAACCTTCCTTATATCTGTCGGGAATGTACGTATCTACATTGGGGTAATAACTTTTAAGGTAGCTCGATACCAGCGACACTGCCGTAGTACCATCTACATCATAATCGCCAAAAACCAGGATGCACTCGTTATTGACAACCGCCTGCTCTATGCGCGCCACTGCCTTATCCATATCCTTCATAAGGTATGGGTCGTGCAAATCGCTAAGCGATGGCCTAAAGAATGCCTTAGCCTGCTCAAATGTTTCGATACCGCGCTGCACCAATAACGATGCCACAGCAGCATCTACATTGAGCGCCGCAGCAAGGTGGTTTACTTTATGGGTATCGGGTTTGGGTTTAAGGTTCCAGCGCATGGTGTAGTTGTGGCTTGTATTAGATTGCAAATATAAGCCACCGGAATGAAATTGCTATGCTATGGAGTAATTGGTGTTTGATTGCTAAGGAGGAGCGTCCTATTTATAACAATCCAACTCCGCACCGTCACTGCGAGCATAATGCAATGGAGCGCGGCAGTCTCATTATTTATTGTGAGTTAACGTTGCTGGCGCGAGCGTCTCGCTCGTGCCTACTGGTTATTTAACGCGGGTAACAAGGTGTATTACTATTTATTTATCTTACGCATCAGGTCCCTCCATCCATTCCACATACAAGTATTGTCTGTAATCCGTAAAGTATCAGCGGTTTTTTCTATGGTATAAGTCATACGGGCAGTACTATTGCAGATATTAACCCCATTAATTGCAAGCAATTCTGCCTCAAAGTGGTTTAGGGCTTTGAGTTCATTTTCATCAAGCAATCTTTTTTTGCCCCTTGTGGGCTCAAAATAAATTTTATTATTTTCTTTATATATTGTATACCAACCTTCTAAGGTGGCAACACAACCTCCCTTTGATCTAACTAAATAGTGTTCACCATCTTTAATATTATTAATGGGTGTCTTGTCATAATAAGGATTTATATTAATAGTATCTGGCCGTGGCTCTGCAAATACGATTTCACCACCTTTTAAAATGATCCATCTGTTTTTACCTTTCCAAGCAAATCGAGATAGGACATTTTGTAATTACCTGAAGGCAATTTCTCTAACTTAAGCGTATCTACCTCCATTAAATGAAATGGCACCTTAGCTTCATAAGCCACAGTATCATTTGAATAAATCCGCAGGCTATGTATACTTTGAGCAAACCCATTGTGAGTTAAATTTATCTGACCGTATTCTTGTTTACAGGAAGATAATAACACACATGTAAAGAGAAGTAATGCCGCTTTTTTCATAAGGAGATAATCTATTGCAATATAACGGTTTGATTTGAAATTTCTTACTGCTTAAGGCCTGAAAATAATGCACGATACCCGCTTCGTCACTGCGAGGGAGGCACGACCGCGGCAGTCTCATTATTTAGTACATGGGCAAAGCAACAATGAGATTGCCGCACTCCGCAAGCTCCGTTCGCAATGACAGTACGTGAAAAAAGAAGCGTGAATAAATCAGTGTAAATCCGCGATTGCCTGCATCCGCGTTATCTGCGTTCCATTAATTACTAAAAGCAAATGAGATTGCCGCGCTCCGTTGCACTGCGCTCGCAATGACAGCTCGTGAAAAACGGACTTTGAAAATCCGTTTAAATCGGCGATTGCCTGCATCCGCGTTATACGCGTTCCAATTAATTTGGAAGACGCAAAGCATGCGTCTCTACTCCTCGTCCTGATCTGAGAATTTAGAACGTTTTGCCTTAGGCTCCGGAACAAACCCGCCAACCACCACTACGATCTCGCCGCGAGGCTCTTTTTTGGTAAAGTGCTCCAACACCTCAGCGGCCGAACCGCGAACCGTTTCTTCGTGCAACTTGCTCAGCTCTCGCGATACCGAAACGGGGCGCGCTTCGCCAAAGTATTGTACAAATTCGGCCAGGGTTTTAACCAGCTTGTGTGGCGACACGTAAAATATCATGGTACGCTGCTCTTCGGCCAACGCCAAAAAGCGGGTTTGGCGGCCTTTTTTATCGGGTAAAAACCCTTCAAAAACAAACTTATCATTAGGCAGGCCGCTGTTTACCAGAGCAGGCACAAAGGCCGTGGCGCCGGGCAGGCATTCTATAGCAATGTTATTTTGCACGCAGGCACGGGTTAGCAAGAACCCGGGATCTGATATGGCGGGGGTACCGGCATCGCTAATAAGGGCAATGCTTTCACCGGTTTGCAGCCGTTGGATAATGCCCTCTACCGTTTTATGCTCGTTGTGCATGTGGTGGCTGTGCATGTGCGTGCCAATATCAAAATGCTTAAGCAGTTTGGCGCTGGTGCGGGTATCTTCGGCCAGAATAAGGGTAACTTCTTTAAGTACTTTTATGGCCCTGAAGGTCATATCCTCAAGATTGCCTATAGGCGTGGGAACAATGTAAAGTTTAGACATTAACTAAATCTTTTTTCTACAAGAACCATAAAGCGCTCTTCGTATTCTTCTTTGCCTTTCCAGTTGTTGTAGTCGGGCTTAACAAGGTCGTCTATAAAATCTTTTGCCTCCTGGTAGGTGTTAAGCGTATTAAGCTGCGACACCACACGGTTAAGGTCGTCGCTGCTGCCGCCAAAAAGGTTCTTCTCAAAGGCAATACGGTCGTTCAACCCAAGAGAAATGGCCTTTACAAAACCATCGGTAAACGCCTTAGGCGCAGCGGCAGGTTTAGGCGCTTCGGCTTTTGGTGCCGAAGGCGTAGGCTCCCAGTCGCGCCAGTCTTTTTCCTCAGCTTTTGGGGCTTGAGGTGCGGCAGGCTCAGGGGTGTTGGATTTAGACGGTTCCCAATCGCGCCAGTCGCTCACGGGTTCTTCTTTTTTAGGCTCCTCAGGGGCTTTAGGCGCCTCAGGAGTGGCTGCCTTATTAGGCTCCCAGTTACGCCAGTCCGACGTATCGGCAGCGGGCTTAGGGGCATCATCGCCTTTCTTTACAAACTCGGGCTCTTTATAATCGTGGAAATCCTCAAAGGAAATCTCTTTTTGTTTTGCAGGCGTTTCGGGCGCAGCAGGTCGCTCAAAAGCAAATTCAAAACCTATTTTATTGTCTTCTACTTTAGAGTTGGCATCAGGCTCAATTGTTTTAATCTCGGCATCGGCAGCTTTCTCCTCCTCTTCGGGGGTGCTTTCGTGCTCTTTTTCATATACCGCTGCCGCAGAAGCCTCCTCAGCCTTAACATCCTCCACCGGTTTCTCCACCTGAACTTTTACCTCAGGCTCTTCGGTTGTAGTTTCGCTTTTTGGTTCCTCTTTAGGCTCTTCAACCTGCGGGGTTTCTTTTGGCTCTTCTACTTCAGGCTTATCTTCTTCTGCCGGTTTAGGCTCGCCTTCTTCGGCAGTATCATTTTCTATATCCTCTTCAGCAACTTCGGTTTCTGTAGCCTCAGGGGTTTGTTTTTTCTCTTCGCCGGCTACAGGTTGTTTGCCATCGTTATCGGTATCTACACCTTCGCCACTTTCATTCTCTTTATCCTGTTTTGGCGCGTCATCCGCTTTAGCATCATCCGCAACCTTTGTTTCTTCCTCTGCAGTTACGGCCTCTTTTTTCTCCTGTTCGGCTACCGGCTGCTTGCCATCATTATCAGTGTCTACGCCTTCGCCACTTTCATTTTCTTTATCTTCTGATTGCTCCGATTTTTTAGCCTCCTGTTTTTCTTTGCGCTCGGCAGCCTTTTGGTCGGCTTCCTTATCCAGTTCGCCCGGTTCGGGTTTTACCAGTTCGGCTTCGTCAAGGCCGTACACCTCATCCAGTTTAAACAGCGCCGACGCATGCCCTATAGTTGGGGTTGCTCCCTTAAAATTATCTTCTACAAATTTAAGCACCGACAGCTTTTCATATAGCCTTAGCGTTTCCTGCTGCAGTTGATCGATCTCTGCTCTGTCTTTAAGTTTCAGTATGCGGTGGGCTATGCTTATAAGGTCGGCTTCTAATCTTTTCTTCATAACTTTTAGAATAATAGGGGTTGGCGCAATAGTTTTTTAATAAATTTGTTTTATACAAAGTAACAGAAAACATTTCTGTTTTACAGCCTGAAAAATACAAAATGTTTCTCGAAAATACAGTAAACCATAAAGAACAGTTTGGGTGGATAGAGGTCATCTGCGGCTCCATGTTTTCGGGCAAGACAGAGGAACTTATCCGCAGGCTTAAGCGGGCACAATTTGCCCGGCAAAAGGTAGAAATATTTAAACCATCTATAGATACCCGCTACCACGAAGAAATGGTTATTAGCCATGATGCTAACGAGATACGCTCTACCCCCGTAACATCGGCTGCTATGATTAGGCTTTTGGCGCAGGACTGCGATGTGGTAGGTATAGATGAAGGCCAGTTTTTTGATGATGAGATTATTACCGTATGTAATGACCTGGCTAATACGGGCATTCGCGTTATTGTAGCCGGCCTGGATATGGATTTTAAGGGTAACCCGTTCGGACCCATGCCTGCCCTTATGGCCACCGCCGAATATGTTACCAAAGTACACGCCGTATGCACCCGCACCGGCAACCTTGCCAACTATAGTTTTAGAAAAGCCAACAATAATAACCTTGTGCTTTTAGGCGAAACCGAAGAATACGAACCCCTTAGCCGCGCCGCCTACTATCAGGCACTACGCGAACAGCAGGAAAGCAAAGCCGATTTTATTAAAAAATCGGGCAAGGCAGAGTAACCCCCTGATCAATCTTTTACCGATACATAATGCCCAATAAGCATACCCTCTGCCAATAAAGCTTCGCCGGTAAAAAGCACTTCGCCCTTTTCATCCCTCCAAACCAAATTGTACTTAACATTGCTTGGCACCGTGCTTTGTATATAGCTTATAGTAAGCATGCCTGAAGCAAGTCCATAAAGGCCATCCCACTTAGAAAAATACGTGCCAATAAATGGTTCGTTGCCTTTTTCTATCAGGTTAGCGCTTTCGGTCGCAATGGTAAACAGGCGGCTGTTGGTAAACTCGCCCACCAGGTTGCCGCTGTCTGTCAGTCTTAAATAAAAAGAGCCTATTATTGTAGCCATCTTGATGTTAAGTGTAAAACAAAGTTAGAGAATTGTTTGTAATTTTACTTTACTATAAACCATAAGGTAGCAAAGTGCAAATTTGCAGGAATTAAGTATCTTTGATTTTTAAACGTAGAGAACATACTTTGACATTAATAATATTAAGTTAACAATGGATTATATAGAAATATCTGGATACAAATCCATTAAGCATGCCAGGGTTGATTTAAATCCTGTTAATTTATTAATCGGTGCAAACGGCAGCGGTAAAAGTAATTTTTTATCGTTTTTTGATTTTTTAAACCGCCTGTACAACAGGAAATTAAATGATTATATTGAGCTTTATGGTGGTGGCGAAAATAAGATCCTGCACAAAGGCAAAAAAACAACCGAAGAAATCTCGTTTAGGGTCGAATTCGATAATGGAAATAATGGCTATTCGGCAACATTAACTTCCGGCACTAATGGTTTTATTTTTACTTCAGAAAAATTAATTTATAAAAGTGATGACGGCAAGGATATTAGTCAATCTGAGAGAGAATCGCGTTTGAAAATAGTAGATACTTACAGGTCAAAATACATTATTAAATATCTAAACAGGTTCAGGAAATATCATTTTCATGATACGAGCCGTACCTCATCATTTACAAATCCAAGCCACATTGAAAATGACATTAGTTATCTATATAATGATGGTTCTAATATTGCTGCTTTTCTTTATGATATAAATCAAAATCATAAAGTTGTATATAATTTCATTCTAAAAATTATACAATCGATAGCTCCCTATTTCTCTGATTTTTATTTTGATCCCAATAATGATAATTATGTACGATTGTTATGGACAGATAAGTATAGTGATGTATCATATGGGGCTACCGATCTGTCTGATGGTACATTACGCTTTATAGCATTAGTAGTATTGTTTATGCAACCTGATCTACCCGATACTATAATTATTGATGAACCCGAATTAGGGCTTCACCCAACTGCTATCGCTAAACTTGCGGGTATGATTAAATCGGTTGCTGCAAAAGGCTGCCAGGTTATTATTGCCACACAATCAACCGACTTAATAAGCCATTTTCGACCTGAAGATATAATTACTGTAGACCAAATAGATGGCGAATCGAAATTTGAACGGCTGGATGAGGATGTATTGCATCAATGGTTAGAAGATTACACTATTGATGATTTATGGAAAAGAAATATTATTGCCACAGGCCAGCCTAATTTTTAATAGGATGATACGAATTATTATTATTTGCGAGGGAGAGACAGAAAAGGAATTCTGTACAAAAATCCTTGGCCCTTTCTTTGCTGCTAAAGGCATTTACATACAGTCGCCACTGATAAAAAAATCTATGGGCGGCATTGTAAAATGGGAAGAATTAAAAAAACAAATTTTATTGCATCTTAAAAATGATCCGTCAGCATTTGTCACAACATTTATAGACTATTATGGTCTTTACAGTAAATATAATTTTCCCGGATGGATTCAGGCTGAAGCTTGCCCCGACAAGAATAAACGAATGGATATCTTAGAAGAGGCAATGCTTTTGCAAATAGAAGACACCTATCAGCACAGATACATCCCTTACATGCAACTACATGAATTTGAAGGTTTATTATTTAATGAGATTAATATTTTTAATGAACAAATTCCGAACGATGAATTAGTTGGCACCGACGAATTAGAGTCAACTTTTGCGGCTTATTCAAATCCCGAGATGATAAATAATTCTAAGGAAACATCACCATCGCACAGATTAAAACGAATTATAAGGGGATATAATAAAATTGTATATGGCAATATACTTGCAGAGGCTATTGGGCTTGATAAATTAAGACACAAAAGCCCCCGATTTAATGCTTGGATAAGCAAGATGGAATTATTAAACAATTAATTACTACTACATCCCTTGAGCGTAAATACCCAGGACATTATACCCGCCATGCATTCCCGTTTTGAAGGGAGGCAGCGCGATATGGAAATAGACAACGTATCGATAGACAGCCGGTCGTTGCAAAACAATATAGGCACGCTGTTTTTTGCCCTTAAGGGGCAAAACCGCGACAGCCACGAGTACATTGCACAGCTTATAGACAAAGGCGTGCTTAACTTTGTTGTAAGCCACATACCGGTAGAGGTTATTGGCAAAGCCAACTATTTTGTGGTAGAAAATACCCTGACCGCCTTGCAGGATTTTGCTATATATTACCGAAACCTGTTCAACTTCCCGGTCATTGCCATAACAGGCAGCAACGGCAAGACCATTGTTAAAGAGTGGCTCAACTACCTTATGAGTCCGGATTATACCATTATCCGTAGCCCTAAAAGTTACAACTCCCAGGTTGGTGTACCGCTTTCTATCATTGGCATTAACGAAATGCACAACCTTGGCATTTTTGAAGCGGGAATATCTACCGTGGGCGAAATGGAAAAACTGGAACCTATTATACGCCCCAATATTGGGATACTGACCAACATAGGCACCGCGCACGATGAGGGCTTTGCCAGCCGCACCGAGAAAATTCAGCAAAAGCTTAAGTTGTTCGATAATGTGGAGGTGCTTATCCTGCAACATAACGCCGACGTACTGCACGAACTTAACCCCAACATAAAAACTTTTACATGGAGCTTTGAGCCGGGTGCCCATGTGCACGTTGTACCAAAATTAGTGGATGGTAAAACGCAGTTAAGCATTGTTTACGATCATACCATTTTTGATGCTGTAATTCCGTTTACGGATGAAGCCTCTATGGAAAATGCCATTAGCTGCCTTATGCTATTATTGCACTTGGGCTACAGCCACGAAACAATAACCGAAAGGCTTGCGGGTTTGTACCCTGTTGAGCTTAGGTTACAGGTTAAGAACGGCAACAACGGCTGCACGATTATCGATGATAGTTTTAGCTCCGACTACCAGTCGCTTAAAATTGCGCTCGATTTTTTAGAGCAGCATAAAACACACCAGAAAAAGACGGTTATACTGTCGGATGTTTTCCAGAGCGGCTTTGATACCGAACTGGTTTATGATAAAGTTGCCAAACTATTAGCTAGCCATAACATAAGCCAGGTTATAGGCATTGGCGAAAAAATCAGCGAGCAGCTGGCCGGTGTGCCTAACTTTTTTCCATACAAAACCACACAGGAGTTTCTGGCGCATTACAAGGCCAGCTCTTTTGAAGACGAAACCATACTGGTTAAAGGCGCCCGTAGCTTTAGGTTTGATGAAATTGTGGTTTTTCTTGAGGAGAAAACCCACGAAACAGTGTTGGAAATTAACCTGAACTCCATTATCCATAACCTCAACTTTTACAAAAGCCGACTGCAACCTGCTACTAAAATAATGGTAATGGTAAAGGCTTTTGGCTATGGCAGCGGCAGTTATGAAATTGCCAAGGCACTATCGCACCAAAAAGTCGATTATCTTGGCGTGGCTTTCGCCGATGAAGGTATTTCGCTTCGCAACGCAGGCATCAGTACGCCCATCATTGTTATGAACCCCGAAAGCTCGGCCTTTGCGGCTATGGCTGCGTATAATTTGGAGCCGGAAATTTATTCGGCTAAAGAGCTGCGCGCCTTTATAACCGTGGCACAGCAAAAGAATTTAAGTAACTACCCCATCCATATAAAATTAGATACCGGCATGCACCGCCTTGGTTTCGAAGAAAACCAGTTAGACGAGTTAACCGACCTGCTGCGCAACAATAACCTTGTTTCGGTAAAAAGTATTTTTTCGCACCTGTCGTCCAGCGACCTACCGGAGTACCGCGACTTTACGCTGGAGCAGATAGCCAAGTTCGACAGTTGGTCGGCGCAATTAATGGAAGTTTTGGGAAAAAGTCCGCTACGCCATATACTTAACACATCGGGCATTTACAACTACTCCGATGCACAGTACGATATGGTGCGCCTGGGCATTGGCCTGTATGGCGTGGGTAACGACGAGACCGAAAACCTGTACCTGCAAACCGTAGGCACGCTAAAAACGATTATCCTCCAGATAAAAGATATTCCAAGGGGAGAGAGCATTGGTTATGGCCGAAAATACCGCACCTGGCAGCAAACCCGCATTGCCACCCTGCCCATAGGCTATGCCGACGGTATACCCCGCGCCTGGGGTAACGAGCGCGGCTATGTAGTAATAAACAACCGCAAGGCCGTTATTACCGGAACCATTAGCATGGACATGATGATGGTTAACATTACGGGCATTGACTGTAAAGAGGGCGACACCGCCGTTATTTTTGGCGCCGCCCCCACCGTCAGTGATATTGCAAAGGCCTTGGGCACCATACCGTACGAGATATTGACGAGCATATCTCAACGGGTTAAAAGGGTTTTTTATAAGGAGTAAACGTGTTTGGTAGCCAGGTAAACTTAAAAATTACAGGCAACGGCCGCTGCTTTTTAACATCCCTTCACAAGCTGTTAAGAGGTTTTTCATAAAGTGTAGCGATAGTTTTTGTAACTTAGCGTACCAATCAATTATACTAACCTTAAAATAAGCATATGGGATTAGCAAAAGAATTTAAAGAGTTTGCCCTAAAGGGTAATGTTGTAGACCTTGCCGTGGGTGTTGTTATAGGTGCTGCTTTTGGCGCTATTGTAAAATCGCTGGTAGAAGATATTATAACACCACTTATACTAACACCGCTGTTAGAACGTGCAGGGCTGGAAGACATTAAGCAACTTACCTGGGGTGCCGGTGTTAAATACGGAAACTTTTTAAGTAACGTTCTTTCATTCCTTATCGTGGCGTTTGCGCTATTCCTTATTGTAAAAGGTATCAACTCGCTCCGTAAAAAAGAAGAAGCCGCACCTGCTGCGCCGCCTGCACCAAGCAACGAAGAAAAATTGCTAATGGAAATCAGGGATGCCCTTAAAAGCAGGCCTAACGTGTAATTAAACTTACGATTTAATGTAAAAGTGTTTGTTTTATCACACACTGCATAAAAAGACGTTTCCGCTACACTAAATATTCTATTGTTTAACAAAACCGCCTCGTAAAGGCGGTTTTTCTTTGTTATATTTTTGTGTGTTGCAACACTTTTATAACTAATTTTGCGTCAAACGTTTAATTAATAACATAGTAAATATGAAAGTTGCTGTTGTAGGCGCTACCGGAATGGTAGGACAAGTAATGCTAAAAGTACTGGCAGAAAGAAACTTCCCCATAACCGAATTAATTCCCGTGGCTTCAGAGAGGTCGGTTGGAAACGAGATCGAATATAAGGGTAAGAAGTACAAGGTTGTTGGCCTTGAAACTGCCGTTAGCATGAAGCCGGAGATAGCGCTGTTTTCTGCCGGTGGCGATACCTCTAAAGAGTGGGCACCTAAATTTGCAGCAGCCGGAACTACCGTTATAGATAACAGTAGCGCATGGCGTATGGATCCTGCTAAAAAACTGGTTGTACCGGAAATTAACGCCGCCGAACTTACAAAAAACGATAAAATTATAGCCAACCCAAACTGCTCTACCATTCAAATGGTACTGGCACTGGCGCCACTTCACAAAAAATACAACATTAAGCGCGTGGTGGTTTCTACCTACCAAAGCGTTACCGGTACAGGCGTTAAGGCCGTTAAACAGCTGGAAAACGAGTATGCAGGCATAACCGGCGAAATGGCGTACAAATACCCAATTCACCGTAATGCAATACCTCAAATAGACGTTTTTGAAGATAACGGCTATACCAAGGAGGAAATGAAAATGACACGCGAAACCAAGAAGATCATAGGCGACGATTCTATCCAGGTTACCGCTACAACTGTGCGCATACCTACCGTAGGCGGCCACAGCGAAGCCGTTAACGTAGAGTTTACCAACGATTATGAATTGGCTGATATTCGCACCATTTTAGAAAACACCGATGGTATTACCGTACAGGATAACATTGCGTTGTTCGACTACCCGATGCCGTTATATGCCGAAGGTAAAGACGATGTTTTTGTGGGCCGCATTCGTCGCGACGAAAGTCAGCCCAATACACTTAACCTTTGGATAGTTGCCGATAATCTTCGTAAAGGTGCTGCCACCAATGCCGTGCAAATTGCCGAGTACCTGGTTGCAAATGGTTTGGTATAAACCTTTTTAAACTATATTTATAACCTGTAGCGTTTTAGGATGCTACAGGTTATTTTTATTATGAAAACGTACTGTAAATAAATAATCTGAGTATTAAAAAGGGACTCTTAGAATTCAATAGAATATGAGTGTACTAGCTAAATATGATATATATTTTCATCAAACTGAAGATGGAAGCAAAGATGTTTCTTCAATTAATGATTGGCTAAGTTGCTGTTTGTACGATCATCATGAGGCGTTTCGGGCAAATCAGCTATTTGATTTAGTAAATGAGGTCTCAACGGGTGTGTCTATCGAAATTGAGCTACCTACGCAAAGTTTATATTTAATTATTATACAACCCACACAAACATTCATTTATAAAGATATTGATGAATGGGAACTTAATCCAAATATGGTGCCTGATTTTACATTACCTACAGTTGATTTCAAAATTATAGTTGAAGCATGGAGAGATTATGTAACTCAATAATAGAACTGAGGTGCCAAAGAATACCACCTTTGTTTCTTAAGCATTTACACACCTTTAATCCAGTCAAAACATTTAAAGCCCCGGCGGGGCGAAATGTCTATAGCAAATTATACGGATAGCAATTCGGAGCTCCGGCGGAGCGGCATGTTAAATTATGAGCGCTCTTTTTCAACTAAACAATCAAATACCTACAAGGTTCTAAAAACCTTGCAGGAATCGTGAGCGGTTAGCAACCTGCAAGGTCTCGAAGACCTTGTAGGTTTAAATCATAATCAAAACCGTACCTTAGCCCTCCTTAAACATTCAGCTTTGCCCAAACATTCCTGCCTCCTACTCTTATTATTCGCGATAAACACTTATGCCCAAAATACCTATGTGTTTTTTGGTTCGTATAACAACAACCAGGCAAATAAAAAAGGAATATACGTGTATCAATTAGATACCGTTAGCGGAAAGCTGTCTAAAGTTACCAGCATAAAAGTCGGTAACCCATCCTACTTAACGTTGGGTAATGGCGGAGTGGTTTATGCCTGCATCAATACCAAAACACCTAATCAGGGCAGCGTAAGTGCATACAAATTTAACTCCGCAAACAAGAGCCTGACGTTTATAAACAAGCAGGGCAGCGGTGGCGAAAACCCTGTATATACCGCAGTAGATGTCACAGGTAAATGGCTTATTAACGGCAATTATACAGGTGGCAGCATAGCCCTACACCCGCTTTTATCCGATGGTAGCATTGGCGACATCGCACAGCAGTATAAGTTTACCGATAGCAGTGTCGACACGCTTAGGCAAACGGCATCGCACATACATTCTACCGTATTTTCGCCCAAAGGTGATTATCTTTTCGCACCCGATCTCGGTGCCGATAAAATCAGGATATATAGCTTCGATGCTCAATATCAACATCCTTTACAACCTACAGACCCTCCCTACACCAAAACAGTACTTGGCAGCGGGCCAAGGCATTTTACGTTTCACCCTAATGGCAAATTTGCCTATTGCATTGAAGAAATGGGCGGCGCTGTAGATGCTTATGCGCTTAACAACGGCAGGCTCGACAGACTTCAGCGCATCGACACACACCCTGACACACTTACGGAAGGCTTCGAAAGTTCCGACATTCACATTTCGCCCGACGGTAAGTTTCTTTACGCGTCCAATCGTGGTAAAGAAAACAACATTGCTATATTTTCTATTAATGCCAATGGCACCTTACAGTCGGTTGGCTACCAGTCTACATTAGGGTTGCACCCGCGCATTTTTGCCATCGACCCAAGTGGTAAATTTCTCATTGCACCCAATGTTAACAGCAGCAACGTAATTATTTTTAAGCGCAACCATGTTACAGGTTTGCTGACCCAGATCGGCAAAGAAACAAAGATAGAGCATGTGTCGTGTGTGCAAATCGGCAAGTATTAGTTTAAGAATAACTACTACGCACCCAATCGTTAAAAAAACCCTAAATGCAACTTTATTGCAATTAATAATTTTCTTTTGTTACCTTTGCCTTTCATGAAAAGAAAGTTTGCATTATTTAACTTAACACTTATGGCATTGGTACAACTTACCATTGCCTACCAGTCTTTTCATGCCTTTAGCCACAAGCACAGTGCCGAAACGCATACACATGTGGCGCATACAAACGAGAACCACAACCTTACAGCCGACATCCAGCATGCGGATGACGACTGCCACATTTGCGATTTCCACTTCGACTTTTTTGTGGGCCCGCAGCAATTTTGCCTTACCCTCAATTTTGCTTTCACCCCAATACCTTACAGCTACAGCAGTACAGAAAGTGCCACTTTCTTTGCCGGTAGCCTCTTTGCCTTACGGGCACCTCCTGTGTTAGCATAGCGCCCTAACAAACCTCACCCCCAGCCCCTCTTCAAAGGAGAGGGGAGCAACAATACTCATGCTTACATCTATCTGTAAATTTATATTGACGCGATAGAATTACAAGCTATTTACATCCGTAAGTAGCACGTTTGAGTTCCCCTCTCCTTTGGAGAGGGGTTAGGGGTGAGGACAAACAAGCTACTCGTCACTTAATATCCATCCCTGGCTCCCCTCTCCTTTGCTTCGCCAGTTCGCTACGCTCAGGTGGAGAGGGGCTGGGGGTGAGGTCAAATCACATTACCATGCGAATTTACTTTACGCTGCTGGCCGTACTTTTGGCCGGAAGCTGGTGCGCACATTCCCAGGTTACCCTTAGCGGAAGAGTGTCTACCACCCAAAACCAGCCCTTAGATGGCGCGCACATCCATATAGATAACCTGCACGCCATGAGCCTGCCCGATGGGTTGTACACCCTGCCTAATATCCCTGCAGGTAGCCACCGTGTGGTTATATCGTACATTGGTTATAAAAGCCTGGACACGGTGGTAGACATCTACCACAACCTTGTTTTAGACGCCGTCCTGAAACCCGAAAGCACCCAATTGCAGGAGGTGGTGTTAACCGAAACTGCCCAGGCCAAAAGCACCGTGCACGAAGACCGGCTTAAAGCCGAAACCATAGAAAAATACAGCAACGCCAGCCTGGGCGATGCCCTTAAGGAGATTGCAGGGGTTAGTTCGCTTAAAACGGGCAGCACCATTGTAAAGCCGGTTATTAATGGCTTGCACAGCAGCAGGGTTCCGGTAATTAGCAATAACGTTAGGTTGGAAGACCAGCAATGGGGTACAGAGCATGCGCCCAATTTAGATATTAATTCAGCAGGGCGGGTATCGGTAATTAAAGGGGCCAGTGCACTGCAATACGGTGGCGATGCCGTGGGCGGCCTCGTTCTTGTAGAGCCCGTTACCGTATTAAAGGACACCCTTTTTGGACGCACTATACTTACCGCCGACAGTAATGGCCGCGGTGGCAGCATAACAAGCAGCCTGCACCAGGGTGCCGAAAAAGGCTGGGCGTGGAATGCAAGCGGTACCTTTAAATACATGGGCGACCGCCAAACGCCAGACCATGTGTTGAGCAACACCGGCAACCGCGAGGCCAACTTTGCAGGCGATGTTAAGTACATTGGCAGCAATTACAACCTGCAGGCTACCTATAGTTTTTACAACGCTACCATTGGTATTGCCGAGGCTACACATATCGGCAATGT
>Ga0265780_10002555_pt1 | contig 24532 bp, 18 predicted proteins | sample P1T30metagenome_FD_192432 | JGI IMG/M metagenome (GOLD analysis project Ga0265780, IMG submission 192432) | Plant litter microbial communities from East Loma Ridge, Irvine, California - P1 T30 | ecosystem: Environmental > Terrestrial > Plant litter > Unclassified | place: USA: California... | reverse complement strand
AACATCGCTTATTCGGGTGAATTGGCGCAAGATTTTACAGAATTTAATAATTATACGAGTTCATTATTTGGAGGTTTAAATGGGTTTGCCACTGATTTTGGTATAAATTATCAATGGAAAGATTTGATGGATGCCGACAATAACAGTTATAAATTAAATGTCGGTTTGGCCGTAAGAAATCTCGGAAGCATGACTTTTAAATCGAGTAACAATCGTGCGACGAATTACATTTTGAATGTTCCCGAAGGTGAATTTTTAAACCTAAATCAATTCCAAGATGTTTCAAGTTTAGAAGAAGTGGAACAGTTTCTTCTGGAAAGTGGTTACTTGAATTCGCTTCCTGTTAGCCGTGATTTCAAAGTAAAATTGCCTGCCGTCTTTTCAGCCTATGCCGATGTAAAAGTAATTCCTGATTTTTATGTAACCGTTTTTGGACAGCGAAAACTTAATCAAGACGATGCTAACGACCAAGTTACCACCCAGAATGTCATTTCTGTGACACCAAGATATTCAACCAAAAAATTTGAAGTATATTCGCCATTGGCATCCAATGAAATTTCTGGTTTTACCGCTGGATTGGGCGTTGGTGTCGGTGGATTTTTCGTCGGTTCTGGTTCCATTTTAACCGCTTTGGGCAATGGTGATCAGGCTGATATTTACTTAGGGTTTAGATTAGCATTGCAATAATTTTCAACTATGAACAACAACGAAATTAACGTAAGAAAAGAGAAATTAAAGAAGTTTCTGCACACAATTAATGAAAATGAAGAAGCCATAATCAAGGCTTTATCTGACGATTTTAAGAAACCTCCGTTTGAAACTTTTTTGACGGAAATCAATGTGGTTCAAAGTGATTTGAAAGATGCCATCAAAAATATAAAATCTTGGGCAAAGCCAAAAAAAGTCAGGTCGTCTATTTTAAATTTTCCTTCTTCCGATTATATTTACAATGAACCTTACGGAAAAACTTTAGTGATTTCGCCTTGGAATTATCCGTTTCAATTGGCACTTTGCCCGGTAATTGCGTCGTATGCGTTGGGAAATTCTGTCGTTTTAAAACCATCCGAATTAACTCCGAATACTTCTTCATTAATTTCAAAATTGATTCGAGAAACTTTTGACGTAAAAGAAATCGTAGCAGTTTTGGGCGATGCCGAAGTTTCAAAATCATTGCTAGAAAAAAGATGGGATTATATTTTTTTCACCGGAAGCGTTTCCGTTGGAAAGGAAGTTGCTAAAGTTGCGGCTAAAAACCTGACTCCAGTAACCTTAGAATTAGGCGGAAAAAATCCTTGCATAATCGACAAAAGTGCGAATCTTCAGGTCGCAGCGAAAAGAATTGTTTGGGGTAAATTTTTAAATGCAGGACAAACTTGCATCGCGCCAGATTATTTATTGATTCACAGCAAAGTGAAAGCCAAATTTATTTCGTTATTGATCAATGAAATTCAAAATGCGTATGGCGAAAAACCTGAACTTTCGCAAGATTATACCCGAATTGTAAACAAAAATCACTGGATGCGTTTGGTTGATTTAATTGGAAATAATAAAGTGGTCGCTGGCGGAAATTATGAAGAAGAAAATCTTTACCTCGCTCCCACTTTGATTGATGAACCGTCTTTGGAAAGTAAAATTATGAAGGACGAAATCTTTGGGCCATTGCTTCCGATGCTTTCCTTTGAAACTGAAAATGATTTGAAAAAAGTGATTTCGAGATATGAAAAACCGCTTTCGTTATATGTTTTTGCAGACGACAAATCCTTTTCTGAAAAAGTAATTCAGGATTATTCTTTTGGCGGAGGTTGCGTAAATGACACAATTATTCACTTTTCAAACAAACAATTGCCTTTCGGAGGTGTCGGAAATAGTGGCATTGGAGCTTACCACGGAAAGAAAAGTTATGAAACATTTTCACACCAAAAATCAATTGTAAAAAAAGGAAATTGGTTTGACAATCCAATTCGATATGCACCTTACAACAACAAATTAAAATGGGTAAGAAAATTGCTGAATTGGTTTTAGTTAGACTTTATTATAACTAATTTTGCACGACCAATTTCATCACATTAAATGAAGAACACGACCAAGCAAAAGCTGGAAGAAATTAAAGCATCGGGTTACGACTTAAAGATTAACGAGGTGTTGGCGTTGACCATAAAAAACTACAAAAAAACAGTTTGGGTTAATGGTGCTGCATTTTTACTTTTTGCATTTGTTTTAGTAGGAATTACTATTGGTCTGTCAGCAATTGTGTTTGGCGCAGACAGTTTTTCAAATATGTTTGGCGATTTCCAAGTTGCAAATTTTTCTCTAGTTGAAATCTTCTTCACACTTTTGATAGCGGTAGTTTTAGCCGCAATTATCTGTCCATTTTATGCTGGACTTCTCAAAGTTTCTCATAACGCTTACACGCACAAAACATACTCTTTCAGTACAGTTTTTGATTATTACAAGAGTGATTTATTGCGACAGCTAGTAATTTCTGGGGTGCTGATTTCTTCTGCTTCTAGTTTAATTGTTACGTTAATTGAATTTTCGGGGTATTTATTTTTAGTAAAATTTATATCGTATTTCATCCAGTTTCTTACCGTTTTTACCATTCCTTTTATCATTTTTGGCAAATTAAAAGCATTAGAAGCCATTGAAGCCAGTATTTTAATTGTTTCCAGAAACTTTTTTGCGATCCTGCTTTTAATGGTTATTTCTATCGCACTGACCGCTCTAGGATTGATCGGACTGCTAATTGGCATCTTTTTTACGCTTCCTATTATATTTTCGATGCAATACACAATCTACAGAAAAGCAGTTGGAATTTATGATGACGATAGCATTGACGACATTGGTATTTCTGACGAAAATCTTTAATATCTGAGTTCTTCATACGCGCAAAATTAAAATATTTAACATTTTTTATTATTTCGTTTTAAATTTTGAATTTTGAATTAAAAAAAGCCTTTAATTTGTATTAAAATATTCAAAATATGAAATGGTCAGGCAGACGTCAAAGTGAAAACATGGAAGACCGCAGGGGAATCTCTGGCGGGAAAGTGGCCGTTGGTGGCGGTGTTATTGGAATAATTATTTTACTCGTAAATATGTTTGGTGGCGAAAGTGCTCAGAACTTAGCTCCAATATTAGAGCAATTACAACAAGGACAGCAATCTGCTCCAACTGAACAACGAGATTTAACTGCAAAAGAAAAGGAAGAAGGAGAGTTTGTTAACGCACTTGTTGTTGACAACGAAGATGTTTGGACAAAAATTTTTAAGGAGAATGGTTGGACTTATGAAGCTCCAAAATTAGTTCTATTTAGCGGTCAAGTACAAACGGCATGCGGTGGAGCAAGTTCTGCATCGGGTCCATTTTATTGCCCTGGAGACAAAAAAGTATACATGGATATGACTTTTTTTGAAGAGTTAAAATCTAAATTTGGTGCAAAAGGCGGTGATTTTGCTGTCGCGTATGTAGTCGCGCACGAAGTTGGTCATCACGTACAAACACTTCTAGGAACTTCAGCAAAAATGCGAAAAATGCAAGAAGGTATGAGTGAGGCCGAAGCCAATAAACTTTCAGTTGCATTAGAGTTACAAGCTGATTTTTATGCCGGCGTTTGGACGCACTATAACGAAGAAATGAATCAAATCCTGGAACCGGGGGATATTGAGGAAGCCTTGAGCGCGGCACATGCTGTGGGCGATGACGCAATCCAAAAGAAAATGCAGGGTCAAGTGGTTCCTGACTCATTCACTCACGGAACGTCTGAACAGCGAATGTACTGGTTTAACAAAGGATTTAAATCGGGAGATATTAAGCAAGGAGATACTTTTGCAGAAATAAGATAAAAAAAACGGAACCAAATTGGTTCCGTTTTTTTTTACAACGATTTATAAAATTCTGACTCCTTAAACGATTTTTCATATTCTTTTTGCGAAGCGGGCATCATCGGAAAAAAGAAAATTTCTTTATCTCTAAACGTAAACACACAAGTATAGTTTTCACCTTTTTTGATCGTTTTCAACGCCTTATCCACATCTTTTTTGAGCTTATTTTTATCTTCTTTTTCGGCGTCAATATATTCTCCGATAGCTTTTGTAGCCAATTCATGATTACGCTGACTGTCAATTATAAGGCCTATTAAAAATCCATAAGCTTCATTTTTTTTTCCTGCATAATAATTTGCTTTTGCAATATCGTAGATGATTCTTTCGGCATCTTTTACAACTCCTGTCCCACTCGATTCTTCGTAAGGAAATTCAAAAATCGATTTTTTATAATAATCGATCGCCAGCTCATATTGCTTTGCTCCAAAATAATAGTCCGCAAGTGCATGAGATGCCAAATGTTTGATATTAAAGGCTTCTTCCTCTTCAAACGGCTGAAAATTTTGCTCTAGAATATCTTTTGGAATATCGGCAGAAAGTAGCAATTTGAACTCTTCTACATAATCTTTAACATTGTACCTCGTAATTGGTTCGTCAATTTTTTTTAAAATTTCGATTAGACTTCTGTCGGATTTGAACGGTTCAACTTTTACTATTTTTTCCAACCCATCTCTAATTTCATCCGTTCTAAAATCATGATACAAAGGAAATTTATTAGACTCTGATCGCGATTTTTCAATCAATTGCAAACGTCTATCTTCAATATTTTCCATCGAATTTCCCGCATTAAAAATATCTTCTCCAGACAACGAAATTTTGAAAGCATAGACTATAATTCTCGGATTTAAAATATCAGCATAGTTTTGGTCAATGCTTATGATGTACATCCAATCTTCATTTCCTCTTATAAACGAAAGCGAAAGTGGTTCATTTACAACTGTTTATGTTTTATTTTCAAGATATTTTCCCTCAGCTTTGCCTTCTGTTTGCATCATCGCCCGAAATATTTTTGTGCTTCCGAGAGATTCAATTTTATGCAAATATTTTTGTACATAATCGTCACTAGCGTCTTTATCTGCTTTTAAAGAAGCGATATTTAAAAGTCCATTCTTTTGAGTGAACTTAGCTGGATAAATTTCAGGATTTTTGCTCTCATTTGAAAGGACAAAAGCAATTCCAACATTAGTTTTAAAGTTGCTCTGATTTACTTTTCCTTCTTTATTAAAATTTTTTTTTACAATTTGTAAAAACCGAAATTCCTCAGAATCATCTTTATATGAGTCTATTTTTGAACTAATAATATGATCTATTTTAGCATAATTGACTTGGCCAAAACCAACGATTGTAAATAGAAAAACGGGTAACAAGAATTTTATTTTCATGAAAAATATTTTAAATTATCCTAACCAACCATCACGATCCAAACTTCGATATTGAATTGCTTCCGCAATATGATGTGAAAGCACGTTTTCAGAATTTTCTAAGTCGGCGATTGTTCGTGAAACTTTCAAAATTCGGTCATACGCACGCGCCGAAAGATTTAGTAGTTCCATTGCAGATTTTAATAGTTGTTTGGAATTTTCATCCAAAACACAATATTCACGAATCTGTTTTGTGTTCATTTGTGCGTTGTAATTCACTTTTTCATTTAGCTCAAATCGTGTGGTCTGGACTTCTCTAGCTTTTGTCACGCGCATTCGTATTTCAGAACTGCTTTCAGCCTTTCGATTGTCGGATAATTTATCAAACGGAACAGGTGTTACTTCAATGTGAATATCAATTCTGTCCAAAAGTGGTCCTGAAATCTTGCTTAAATAGCGATTCATTTCATTAGGTGAAGAAGTATTGGGACTGCCTGGATCATTAAAAAAACCACTCGGACTTGGATTCATACTCGCAACTAACATAAATGACGACGGGTAAGTCACGGTGAATTTTGCTCTAGAAATCGTCACTTCCCGATCTTCCAACGGTTGGCGCATCACCTCTAGTACTTCCCGTTTAAATTCAGGTAATTCATCCAAAAAAAGTACGCCGTTATGCGCCATACTAATTTCGCCGGGTTGCGGATAACTTCCGCCACCAACGAGAGCCACATTTGAAATAGTGTGATGTGGCGAACGGAAAGGCCGTTGATTCATCAATCCCGCTTCTTTTATTTTTCCAACAACGCTATGAATTTTGGTAGTTTCTAAAGCTTCACGTAATGTCATCGGTGGCAAAATACTCGGCAATCTTTTGGCGAGCATCGTCTTTCCTGCTCCTGGAGGTCCTATTAATATTAGATTGTGACCTCCGGCAGCGGCGATTTCCATACATCTTTTTATAGATTCCTGTCCTTTTACATCACTAAAATCGTGCTCTGGAAAATCTAAAGTTTTGTAAAACTCCTCTCTTGTGTCAAAAATTGTGGGTTCGATCGTGCCTTTTCCTTCAAAAAAATCGATAATTTCTTGAACGTTCTCGATTCCATAAACGTCTAAACCAGAAACTATCGCTGCTTCTTTTACATTTTGCTTTGGCAGAAAAAAACCTTTAAAACCTTCTTCCTTTGCTTTAATTGCAATTGGCAGAGCACCACGAATGGGTTGCAGACTTCCGTCGAGAGAAAGTTCGCCCATTATGATATATTTATCGACTTCTTCGGATTGAATTTGGCCAGACGCCACGAGAATTCCCATTGCCAAAGTCAGGTCATACGCAGAACCTTCTTTTCTTAAATCGGCGGGCGCCATATTGATGGTAATTTTTTTTCCGGGAAGTTGGTATCCGTTGTTTTTTAAAGCCGCCGCAATTCGATAACTGCTTTCTTTTATAGCATTATCAGGAAGTCCAACCAAGTGGTAACCTATTCCCTTATCGATGTTCACTTCAACAGTTACTGTTGTCGCCTCAACCCCAAAAACTGCGCTTCCAAAGACTTTTACTAACATGGCAAATATTTTATTTTTATAAATATAAATATTTTATTTAAAATTTGACAAAATATAAAAATTAAACGTCAAAATGTTTTTTATTTTACTTGAAACAAGTTCAAATTTTAAATTTGGCTTAATTTATATTTAAGAATTTTAAAAGATTTTCTTATATTTAGTTCAAATAATTTACATGGAAAATTACAAGCTTGTAATCATCGGTGGCGATGCCGCAGGAATGACCGCTGCCTCAAAAATTCGTCGCGAGAATAAAAATTGCGAAATTATTGTTTTCGAAAAATCACAGTACGTCTCCTACTCTGCATGTGGAATCCCGTATTTTATTTCAGGAAAAGTAACTTCATCAGAAGAATTAATTATACGAACCCCTGATGAATTTATAAAAAAATATAAGATCGATACGAGAATTTCACATGAGGTTATTGAAGTGGATACTGACAATAATCAAGTTTTAGTTCATAAGTCAGACGATAAAACGCAATTTTGGGAATCTTATGATAAATTGCTAATTGCCACCGGCGGAAAAGCATTTTGCCCTGAAGTTACCAATCGCGATGCAGATGGAATCTTTGGAATTTCAACTTTAAGAAGCGGTATAAAAGTCGACAATTTCATCAACAATAAAAATCCTAAAAATGCGGTGATTGTCGGTGGTGGTTATATTGGTTTAGAAATGGCGGAAGCTTTGCTGATCAAAGGTTTAAAGGTTTCCTTAATCAATCGATCAGAGGAAATTATGAATACTTTGGATCCAGATATGGGAGCTTTGATTCATAATGCTATGAAAAATTTAGGCGTAAAAATTTATTCAAAAGAAACTTTACAGGGCTTCATTGCCGACAAAAACGGTGTCACCTCCGTTGTCACTGATAAAAGGACTTTAAAAGCAGATCTAGTAATTTTAGGTATGGGAACTAGCCCAAATACGGCCTTCCTGAAAAATTCTAAAATCAAGCTCGACGAAAAAGGTGCAGTTGTCGTCGCTAAAACCCAACGCACAAACATCAGGAATGTTTGGTCAGCAGGAGACTGCGCAACTACAACACATTTAGTCACAAAAAAACCATTTTACATTGCAATGGGAACGGTCGCCAATAAAACCGGACTTGTTGCCGGAAAAAATATTGATGGTGGAAAAGCGATATTTCCCGGTGTTGTTGGAACAGCCGTTTGCAAAATTTGCGTGTACGAAGTCGCACGAACTGGCTTGCTGGAGAAGCAACTTAAGAAATTAAATATTGACTATGTCGCTACGATGATTAAAACCAAGTCGCGCGCCGGATATTACCCAGATTCAAAAGATATTTACGTGAAGCTAATTGCCGAAAAACGCACTGGAAGATTGCTTGGCGGACAAATCATCGGCGAAGAAGGTGCTGCAAAAAGAATTGATGTATTGGCAACGGCATTAACTTACAGACTTACCTTGAGAAATATTATTGACTTAGATTTGTCTTATGCTCCACCATTTTCTCCTGTTTGGGATCCCGTGCAAACCGCGGCTAGAAAGTTGATTACCTTACTAAAACAGAGCTGATTATCAAGATATTATAAAACAAAAAACATCTTTTGACGTGTTTTTATTTGGATAATCTTTGATTTTGTTGTAAATTTGTATTCTATAAAAATAAGATATCACCTTATTTTCTTACTGGCTATTTTCTTAGCATCCAAAATTTTCCTATTTCAGAATGATTGAAATAAATGTGGCTTTTTTAAAGTCGCACGGAAACTTGCGTTTGCTAAATTTTGATTTTGCCAATTATTAATACTTAAAAAATAGAAAAATGGAAACCCAAACTATTAAGTTCTGCCCATACCAAAACACTTTGTTCAACAATGACCAAATCGCTGACTTTTTATACAAACACCTAGACCAATTTGGTGATGAAAAAGAGGCAATTTTAAAATGTCTGGAATTTGTTCAAGATAAAAATAAAGGCGGAGAAATAATTTTGGCTACGAATGAAAACGAAATCATTGGAGCGGTTGTCTTGAATAAAACAGGAATGGGTGGTTATATTCCTGAAAATATCTTGGTTTATATTGCCGTTGATAATTTTTATCGAGGAAAAGGAATTGGAAAAAAACTGATGGAATATGCAATTGAAACTTCCGAAGGAAATATTGCTTTGCATTGCGAACCGAATAATCCTGCGCTGAAACTCTATGAAAGTTTGGGATTTACCAATAAATACCTTGAAATGCGATTAGAGAAATCGTATTAATTTTAATATTTTCCAAATAAAAAAAGGATGGCTTTTATAAAATTAGACCAAAAGAAATTACAGCATAATTACAGTTTTCTGCAAAGTCTTTTTCAGTCTAGAAATATTCAGTGGGGCGTTGTTTCGAAAATTTTATGTGGCAACAAACTTTTTATTAACGAAATAATTAATCTCGGCGTCAAAGAAATTCACGATTCCCGAATCAGCAATCTAAAAACGATTAAAGAAATTTCTCCAGATGTTCAAACCGTTTACATAAAACCGCCTGCAAAGCGTAGTATTTCAAAGATTGTAAAATATGCTGACGTCAGTTTTAACACCGAAATTGATACTATAAAAATGCTTTCTGAAGAAGCCGGTAAGCAAAATAAAATCCATAAAATCATCATCATGATTGAGATGGGCGATTTGCGCGAAGGCGTGATGGGCGAGGATTTGATTACTTTCTATGGCGAAGTGTTGAGTCTTCCAAACATTGAGGTTCGAGGTATTGGCACAAACCTAAATTGCTTGAGCGGTGTGATGCCAACTCAAGATAAGTTGATACAGTTGAGTTTGTACAAGCAATTGATCGAAGCCAAATTTGACGTTTCAATTCCGTGGGTTTCTGGTGGAACTTCAGTTGCAATTCCGTTGATTCTAAAAAATGCGAGACCAATGGCTGTGAATCATTTTAGAATTGGAGAAGCATTATTTTTTGCGAATGATTTGTTCACTGGAAAAATCATCGAAGGAATGGAAAGTGAGGTTTTTAAGTTGTATGCCGAAATCATCGAAATTACTGAAAAACCAATCATTCCGAGTGGAGAATTGGGCGAGAATGTGGCCGGAAATACTTTTGAAACCAATGAAAATCACGATTTGGGAAGTTCATCGCTTCGCGCCATTTTAGACATCGGACTGCTTGACATGCAACCACAATACATCGAACCAGACGACGAAAATATCACGATGATTGACGCCAGTTCAGATATGCTGGTTGTGGATATTTCAAACTCTGAAAATCATTATAAAATTGGAGATTTGATTTCGTTTAAAATTAGATACATGGGTGCTTTGTATTTGTTGAATTCCAATTATATTGAAAAGATTGTCGCATAAAAAATCCGCTCGAAAGCGGATTTTTTGTTATTTAGAAATTCCTGATTTCAACCAAGTTTCATATTCTGAAATTTCTGGCGTGTAACCAATTGGCTGATTTATATCTTTTCCTTCAGAATCAACAATGATATAATATGGCTGTGCATTTGCTTTATATTTTGTAATCTGAAAATCACTCCATTTATTACCAACAGACTTAATTTTTTTGCCTGTTTCCTTTGAAACATACTGTTCATTTTCAGGCAAATCTCTTTTATCATCTACGTATAATGAAACCAAAACGACGTCATTTTTTAAGATTGAAAGTATTTTAGTATCAGACCAAACATAGTCTTCCATCTTACGACAATTTACGCAAGCATATCCGGTAAAATCTAATAAAACAGGCTTATTTACTGATTTTGCATAAGCCAAACCTTTTTCATAATCTTTAAACGCGATAATGTCGTGAGGTCCTAATTCTGCTCCTTCCGGCAAGTCAGAAACAGTTGCGCTCGTTCCTTTTCCTCCCACGCCATAAGGTGATTCACTATAGGTCAATGGTGGTGGAAATCCGCTGATTAATTTCAATGGTGCGCCCCAAAGTCCTGGAATTAAATAAACTGTAAAAGATAAAACTATCAAACCTAAAGATAATCTTCCTACCGAAATATGTGGCAATGGTGAATCATGAGGCAATGTGATTTTTCCGAATAAATAGAGAGCTAAAGTTCCGAAAACAGCTATCCAAATTGCTAAAAACGTTTCTCTTTCCAGCCAATGCAACTGTAAAACCAAATCCGCATTGGACAAAAATTTAAAGGCCAAAGCCAATTCTAAAAACCCTAAAAATACTTTTACGGTATTCAACCATCCGCCAGATTTTGGAAGGGAATTTAACCATCCCGGAAATAATGCAAACAACATAAATGGTAAGGCCAAAGCCAATGAAAACCCGAACATTCCAATGATTGGAGCCAATCCGCCTTTAGAAGCCGCTTCGACTAATAATGTTCCAACAATTGGTCCAGTACAAGAAAACGAAACAATGGCCAAAGCCAAAGCCATAAATAAAATTCCGACAATTCCGCCTCTGTCAGCCTGACGATCAACTTTATTTGCCCAAGAATTTGGCAACATAATTTCAAAAGCACCCAAAAATGAAGATGCAAAAACCAATAAAAGAATAAAGAAAATGATATTAAACCAAACATTTGTTGACAAAGCATTCAGCGCGTCTGAACCAAAAATCAGCGTGATTACTGTTCCTAAAAACACATAAATCAAAATAATTGAAATTCCATAAATAATGGCATTTTTGATTCCCTTTGCTTTGTTTTTGCTTTGTTTTGTAAAAAAACTCACTGTCATCGGGATCATTGGGAAAACACACGGCGTCAATAGCGCAGCAAATCCCGAGAAAAAAGCAATTAAGAAAATCGATAATAACCCTTTTTTAGGTTCTTCAATTGGCTTTACAGCTGTTTCTTTTTTCGGCGCATCTTTTTTTATTTCCGTAAAAGATTGCACTTCGCTTCCGCTTACCTTTTTTACATCAAACTCAAAATATTTATTTTGCTGAATACAAACTTCTTTGCAAACTTGGTAAGACAACTCTACTTGAATCAATGAATTGTCTGGATTCGTGATTTTTATCAACTGTTGCAATTGTACTTTTTCTTTAAAAAAAGTTTCATCCACTTTAAAAACGTCATTAAATTCAGTGATTGTTTCACTTTCTTTTGCTTTTCCAACGACTTCAAAATTGTCTTTGCTGTTTGGAAGTAAAACTTCCAAAGGAAGCGCGCCACCATCTGGCGTGAATTGCGAATACATGTGCCAATCCGTTTCGATAACACCGTCAAACGTCAATAAATATTCAGTATCTGATTTCTTTTCAATCTTTGAAGTCCATTTTACTGGATCTAAAATTTGTGCATTTGTAGTAGTAAATGCAAAAAACAAAAAGAATAAAAGGGCTATTTTTTTCATTATAAAAGTGAAATTTTTAAAACGGGGGTTGTTGAATTTTCTATATAAAATCTTCGGTCTTGACGTCTTCCAATTATCCAAACTATCTGATTTTCAGACAATAAAAGCCATGTATTTTCTTTATCACTTAAAGACATTTTTTCGTCTTTAAAGTACTTGCTGACTTTCTTTTTTCCATCGATTCCGGCTGGGCAAAAGTAGTCACCTTCTCGCCATTTTCTAATATGCAAAGGGAACTTTAACGTTTCTTTATCTACGTAAATTTCAGTAGGATTGGTTCTTTTTTCAGCTTCAGAAACAGTTTCAGTTTTTAATTTTATTGGAATTGAAATTTCGGCATCTGCTTCTATTTCATAAATCGTGTAATTTTCTTTCGGAATTTCTTCTAAAATCAAAAAATCTCTGTCTTTTAAAAGGCGATAATTTTCAGAAAGTATGAATTTCCCAGATTGCGCTTCGGTCAAATTCGAAATATCTTTCCAAGCTGAAAATCCAAAAGGTTGCAACCATTGAAACAGATAGGCTTCATAATTCGGAAGTCGTTTCAAATCAAAAAGGCGAAAGAATTTCTGTCCGTTTTTCTCCGTAACTACTTGTTTGTAAACTAAAACAGAAGCATCTTCAACCAATGATTTAGCTTGTTCCAAATGTTTTAAAGTATCTTGAAACGAATTTAAAAAACTTGGATTCAAGCTTTTTAAAATCGGGACAACGTCGTGGCGTAATTTATTTCGCAGGTATTTATCCGAAGAATTACTGCTGTCTTCACGCCACTCTATTTTATTTTCAGAAGCAAATTCTTCAATTTCCTTCCGAGAAAAATTCAATAATGGACGAACAATTTTATCATTCTGAACCGGAATTCCGGTCAAGCCTTCCAAGCCTGTTCCGCGGGTAAAATTGATTAAAAAAGTCTCGAGATTATCGTCTAAATGATGCGCCGTCAAAATATAATCTAAGTTATTTTTTTGAAGCAATTGGTGAAACCAAATGTATCGCAATTGCCGCGCCGCAACTTGAATCGAAAGCTTGTTATCTATTGCAAAACTTTCTGTATCAAAAGAAGTTACGAATAATTCAAAATCATTTTCTGAAGCAAAATGGCTGACAAATTGTTCATCGCCATCGCTTTCGTTTCCGCGTAATTTAAAATTGCAATGCGCTAACGAAATATCATAATTTAATTGCCTTAACAAATAGGCCAAAACCACGCTATCAATGCCTCCACTGATTGCCAAAAGCAGTTTTTTTTCTTTTAAAAAAGGAAGATTTTCTGAGAGATTTTTTTGAAATTTAGAAAGCATTTTCAAAGATAGGAAAAGGAAATTTTAATACCTAATTCGCAATTTATGATTCCAAAACTTGGCGCATTGCTTTTGCTTTCAGCAGACATTCTTCGTATTCTTTTTCAGGAATTGACAATGAAGTTATTGCGCTTCCAACTGAAAAGGAAACATAATTATTTTCTTCATTATATAAAATACTTCGGATAACCACGTTGAAATCGAAATCATTTTCTGGCGTAAAATAACCAATCGCACCGCTGTAAAGACCACGTTTTGTTTCTTCTAAATCTTCGATAATTTGCATTGCCGAAATCTTTGGAGCGCCCGTCATGCTTCCCATTGGGAAAGTTGTTTTGATAATTTCTACTGGAGATTTATCTACTTCTACTTTTGAAATTACCGTAGAAATCAAATGATGAACTTGCTTAAAAGAATAAGCGACACATAATTCTTCAACTTCCACCGACCCTTTTGAAGCGGTTCGTGATAAGTCATTTCTGACCAAATCCACGATCATTATATTTTCAGAACGCTCTTTTTCGTTAGAAATCAGTTCTTGTTTTATCCTTTCGTCTTCTGCTGGATCTTCGTGTCTTTTTGCAGTTCCTTTTATTGGTTGAGAAATTATTTTGTCATTTTCCTTTCGTAAATATCTTTCAGGCGAAGCTGACAATAAAAACTGCCTGTGATTTTTGAAAAACACGGCAAACGGCGGTTCTGAAATTTCATTTAGCTTTTGATAAATTTCAACTGGATTTATCTTAGCATTTTCAGCATAAAATTCCATACAGAAATTAGCTTCATAAATATCACCACGATGAATGTGTTCGAGCATATTTGAAACTTTTTCTAAATATTTCTCTTCGGAAATTCGTTGATGAATCTGCAAACTGCTATCTAAATTCTGAGAACTGAAATCTGCAATCTGCTGAATTTCCTCCAAATCTTCTTCCACTTCGTCATCGCACATATTCAAATATTTGATTTCGAGTTGGTCGTCTTTTAAAAGGAAAAGTTTTTTGGGCTGAAAAAAAAATAATTCTGGGAAATTTAGTCCGTCGAAGTTTTTGGATTTTAGTTCTTCGGTGTCGTTTTTTAAATCGTATGAAAGGTATCCGAAAAGCCAGTCCTTTGTGGTTTGCTGGTATTGTTTCAAATCTTCAAAAGCGTTGATTTCATCTGTTTTTATGGATGTAAAAGCATCAACAGCAAGGATTGTATCGAAGGAAGTGTATTTCTGTTCGTAATTATTGCTTTCTAAAAAAATAACTTCACGGAATTGTTTTGACCAATTCAAAAGCTGTTTTTTGAATGCTGTTGGGTTTTTAATTTGAAGTTTTATTGCGGTTCTCAATGGATTTTATTTTGAGTGTAAAATTAGGGAAATTTGTCATTGCGAGGAACGAAGCAATCACATTAGTTTGTCGATTTTGTCATTGCGAGGAACGAAGCAATCTTCTATAGTTTTTCGATTTTGTCATTGCGAGAAACGGCCGCCATCGCATTAGTTTGTCGATTTTGTTTGTAGACTCAGATTATGTGATTGCTTCGTGCCTCGCAATGACATGAGAAAAATAAAAAACCCGCTTCTTGAGGAAACGGGTTTTCTTTATCTAAAATTTCTAAAAGTCTAACCTTCTAAAAATCTAACGATCTAATATTACATGTGAATTGGTCTGTTTTCAGTTGCTGCAAGTGCCGCTTCTTTAACCGCTTCCGCGTATGTCGGGTGAGCGTGACTCATTCTTGAAATGTCTTCGGCAGATGCCTTGAACTCCATTGCCACGACTGCTTCGGCAATCAAATCGGCAGTTCTGGCGCCAATCATGTGGATTCCTAAAACTTCGTCTGTTTTTTTGTCAGCCAAAATTTTCACGAAACCATCTGTGTCACCGCTTGCGCGAGAACGTCCCAAGGCTTTAAAAGGGAAACTTCCGGCTTTATACTCCACTCCTGCTTCCTTCAACTGCTCTTCTGTTTTACCAACAGCGGCAACTTCTGGCCAAGTATAGACTACACCCGGAATCAAGTTATAATCGATATGTGGCTTTTGTCCGGCGATGGTTTCGGCAACAAAAACACCTTCTTCTTCGGCTTTGTGGGCCAACATTGCACCTTTCACTACATCTCCGATAGCGTAGATGTTTGAAACAGATGTCTGTAAATGGTCGTTTACTTCGATTTGACCTCTTTCCGTAACTTTTACACCCGCTTTGTCAGCATTCAAACCGTCTGTGTAAGGACGACGACCTACAGAAACTAGAGAGTAATCTCCGTCAAGCGTAATCGTTTCTCCTTTTGCATTTTCAGCCTGTACTTGAACACCTTCGCCATTTCTTTCTACCGATTTCACTTTGTGTGATGTGTAGAATTTCATGCCTTGTTTCTTCAAGACTTTTGTCAATTCTTTAGACAAACCAGCATCCATTCCTGGGATGATTCTGTCCAAATATTCCACTACCGAAACTTGAGCGCCAAGACGAAGATATACTTGTCCTAACTCCAATCCGATTACACCACCACCGATAACGATAAGGTGTTTTGGAACTTCTTTCAAGTTTAATGCTTCTGTTGAAGTGATGATTTTTTCTTTGTCTATTTTGATAAAGGGCAAAGAAGATGGTTTTGAACCTGTAGCAATAATCGTGTTTTTTGCCTCAAAAGTTTCTGATGAACCGTCTGCTTTGGTCACTTTTACGTGTGTTGCATCTTCGAATGAACCAACGCCTTCAAAAACCGTAATTTTATTCTTGTCCATCAAATATTTGATACCTGAAACGTTCTGGTCTACAACCGTACCTTTTCTCGCAATCATTTGCTCGATGCTGAATTTGATTTCGCCTGTAATTTCGATTCCGTGTTCCTTAAAATGCGAAATGGCATCGTGATAATGGTGCGAAGAATCCAGCAGTGCTTTTGATGGAATACAACCAACATTAAGGCAAGTGCCTCCCAAAGTTGAATATTTTTCGATGATTGCGGTGTTGAAACCCAATTGTGCGCAACGAATGGCAGCAACATATCCACCTGGTCCTGAACCGATAACGACTACGTCAAATGAACTCATAGTATATTGTTTTGTGTGTTTTTAAAAATTGTGTAGCAAAATTACGGAAGTTTTTTTGTTTAGGGTTTAATTCGGTTTAAAGTTTTGGCAATTTTAAACACAATCCAACTGTAAATGATGATCGAGAACGATTTCCTAGGCTGGGACAAACCTTCCCTACACTTTCAATAATTTGCTTTTAGCGCTTTTTCCTTCTTCGCATTTCTATTCAATAGAATATACCCCGCAATTCCCGCCAATATAGAGGCTACAAAAATCGCAATCTTTGCTTGTGTAATATGTTCCGGATTTTCGTAGGCCAAAGTCGTAATGAAAAGACACATCGTAAAACCAATTCCGGATAGAATACTGATTCCGAAAAGATGGTTGATGGTCATTCTTTTTGGAAGCTTCACCAGTTTCAATTTCAACAAGATAAAAGTCACACCAAAAATCCCCAGGAATTTCCCCACAATCAATCCCGTGACGATTCCCGAAAAGATATTGTTCGAAAATAAATCTTCAAAATTGATGTTGAACACTACTCCGGCATTCGCCAAAGCAAAAATCGGCATTACCACAAAAGCTACAACAGGATGCAAACCGTGCTCCAATCGTTGCAGTGGTGGCATGGCATGTTTGGTCATCGATTTCATCTTTCCGATGATGTGCAATTGGTCGTTCGTTAGCGTCGGCCCATCAAGCGATATTGTTTCGTCTAAATTGCTCGAATATTTTTTTATCTTTTTAAGAAATCCTGCCTCGCTGATCTTAGTTGTGGCAGGAATGGTGAAGGCTACTAAAACAGCTGCGATGGTAGCGTGAACTCCTGAAAGCAAAAACGGAATCCACACTCCCACAATTCCCACAATGCCATAAAAAAGCGTACTTCTCACCCCGAATTTATTGGCTATCATCAATACCACAAAGAAAATCAATCCAACTATTAAACTAATGTACGAGATTTCATTCGTGTAAACTAAAGCAATAATCAAAACGGCTCCGATATCATCCACAATACCAAAGGCTGTGAAAAATATTTTAACGGAAGCAGGAACTTTGTCTCCCAATAAATATAATATTCCGAGGACGAAGGCAATGTCACAGGCCATCGGAATTCCCCAACCATCAAGTGCTTCAACATCAGAAGTATTGAAAAAGTAGAAAATCAAGGCGGGAAAAATCATTCCGGAAATTCCGACGATGATGGGAAGTATTGCGTTTTTGAAGCCTGATAATTGTCCGTCGACCATTTCACGCTTTAGTTCTAAACCGAGGACGAAAAAGAAGATAGAAATCAAACCGTCGTTAATCCAATGATGCAAGTCGTAGTCAAGGAAAACAGTGTCATTAAAATTTAAGGAAATCCTGTTTTTCCAAATCCCTAAAAACCACTCCGACCAAGGGGAATTGGCTAGAATTACCGCAATAACTGTCGCTACAAGAAGCACGATGCCTCCCATAACCGAATTGCTGATGAATGATTTCATTGGATTGATGACGTAGCGGTCAACTGGCGCTACTCGTAATTGGTCTTGCATAAAAGGTATTTTGGTGTTTTCCCAAATATAACTTTTTAAGACTTAAAAACCCAATGAATACGAGGATATTAGGATTTTTTTGGCATTCATTTACATCGAAAATGCGGTAGTATTTTTTACTTCTCCAATCATAAAAGTACTGTGTGTACTCCCAATATGTTGCAGGGTAGTAAGTTTCGTAACCATAAATTCACGGTACTCTTCCATGTTTTCTACACATATTTTCAAGATGTAATCGTAATCGCCACTTACGTGAAAACACTCTAAGACTTCGCTGAGTTGCACCACTTCTTTTTCAAATTGCGAAATAAATTCTTTGGTGTGTTGCATCAATTTTAGATGACAGAACACCACAAAACCTTTTTGAACTTTATTTCGGTTAAGTAATACTACATATTTAGAGATGATTTCCTCGCGTTCGAGTTTTTTTATGCGTTCGTAAACAGCTGTAACGGAAAGGTTCAGTTTCAAGGAAAGCTCTTTTGTGGTTTGCTTTGAATCTTCCTGAAGGAATTGAAGCAGTTTTTTATCGGTGGCATCTAAGGTCATTTGGAAATATTTTCGGTTTAAATGGAAATATCCATCGTTTAATGTAAATACGATTACAAATATAGCATATTATAGTTTTATTTTCTAAATATTCTACTTATGATTGATTTATAATCTATTTGTTCGTTTTTTTGGAATGATTAAAAGGTGCGGAAAGATTGTTTTCCTAGCACCGATTGAAAGGGAAATCCTTTTTATTTTTTCTTTAAAAATAAAAAGATTGCACTGAAAAGCGGGAAAATGGATTATAAAAATGCCCGAGCCTTTTGCTCCTAATCATAAAAACAAACTAACATTATATACAATGAAAAATTTTAATCCGGCTGATAATATTCAGGACTTGCAATATTTTGGGGAATTTGGTGGTGTGAATCCATCCATTTCTGATTCGTCAACTTATACTTTTTTGTCGGCCAAGACAATGTTCGACACGTTTGAAGGCAATGCGGAAGGCTGTTATTTGTATTCGCGTCACTCCTCGCCTAGCAATTTATATCTGGACAAAGCCTTGTCGGCTATGGAAGGAACGGAATCTGCGAATGTTTCTGCTTCGGGAATGGGTGCGATTACGCCAACGCTTTTGCAATTGTGCGGAAGTGGCGACCATATTGTTTCGAGCCGAACAATTTATGGCGGAACGTATGCTTTCTTGAAAAACTTCACTCCAAAATTCGGAATCAAAACGACTTTTGTAGACATCACGAAATTGGATGTTGTAGAAGCTTCGATTACACCTGAAACGAAAGTTTTGTATTGCGAAACGGTAAGTAATCCATTGCTTGAAGTGGCTGATATTGCTGGTTTAGCGAAAATTGCGAAGAAACATAATATCAAATTGGTTGTCGATAATACGTTTTCACCTTTGTCGGTTGCTCCAGCAAAATTGGGTGCCGATATCGTAATCCACAGTTTGACAAAATACATCAACGGAAGCAGTGATACGGTTGGTGGTGTGGTATGTGCTTCGCAAGAATTCATCAACGATTTGAAGAATGTGAACAATGGAGCAAGTATGCTTTTGGGACCAACGATGGATAGTTTACGTTCGGCAAGTGTGATGAAGAACTTGAGAACATTGCACATCAGAATGAAGCAACACAGCCATAATGCACAGTTTTTGGCAGAGAAATTTGAACAGGCTGGTTTGAAAACGGTTTATCCTGGCTTGAAAAGCCATCCGAGCCACGAATTGTATAAAAGTATGATTAATCCAGAGTATGGTTTTGGAGGAATGATGACGGTTGATGTGGGAAGTTTAGACAAAGCCAATGAATTGATGGAATTGATGCAACAGCGCAATTTGGGTTATTTGGCAGTAAGTTTAGGGTTTTATAAGACGTTGTTTAGCGCTCCTGGAACTTCAACTTCAAGCGAAATTCCAATGGAAGAACAAGTAGAAATGGGACTTACCGATGGCTTGATTCGCTTTTCAATTGGATTGGACAACGATATCCAAAGAACTTATGATATGATGGAAGCGTGTATGATGGAACTTGGGATTTTAAAAGACGTTGCTTTAGCTTAATTTTTGAATTTATATAAAATTGCCTTTCTGATTTTTAATTGGAAAGGCATTTTTTGTTTGTAATTACGTAATAATGGAACTCGAATGACACGGATTAAACAGATTTTCACGGATTTCTAAATTTATAAACACATAATAATCTGTGTCAATCTGTGGAATCTATGTTCTAATAATGTAATCATCTTCGGAAATCGGTATAATCCGTGTCATCCGCGTTCTAAACAGAGAGAAATTTTATCAAATTTGTAACAATCAAAAATTTCCGCGTCTACTATTTTGAGTAAATTAGCGACTTTAATTTTTAAATATGAAAAAAATCACATTTTTATCGGTGTTTCTTTTGGTTGGGATTACGGCTTTTGCCCAAAAAAACCTGACCATCGAAGAAGCTACTTCTGGACAATATCGTGCTTTTGCGGTTGAAAATATTGTTGGCCCGCAATGGCGAAAAGACACGAAAACAGTGACTTATCTTGACAAAACCTATTCTAATTTGCTCGCAAAAAGCGAAGGGGGTAATTGGGCAGAAACCACACTTTTGACCAAAGACGAATTGCAAAATGCCTTAAAAAGTAAATTTTCTTCGGATGAATTTCAATTGAGAATGTTTCCGTATTCCTATTCTTGGATTGACAAAAACACGTTGGAATTTGAAGTGGATGGAAAAAATTCTAAATATTTAATTCAGTTTGATGTAGCCCAAAAATCGGTAAAAAACGGCTTTGCATTTTCTCAGGAAGGCAGAAACCAAATCATTTCTTCGGATGGAAAAAATACGGCGTGGTTAGACGATAACAATATCAAAATCACCAATGGTTCCGTAACAATTTCAGTAACTTCTGATGAAAATAAAGGAATTGTAAATGGAAGCGATTATACGCACCGCCAAGAATTTGGGATTGACCGAGGAATGTGGTGGAGTCCAAAAAATGATAAATTGGCGTTTTACAGAAAAGACGAAACGATGGTTGCGGGTTATCCGTTGATTGATTTTGGAGCTAGAATTGCGAAATCAAAAGACATTAAATATCCGATGGCTGGAGAAAAAAGTGAAGAAGTAACTTTGGTAATTTATGACGTAAATTCTAAAAAATCATTGACTTTGCAAACGGGAGAACCAAAAGAGCAATATTTGACCTCAATTACTTGGGAACCAAGCGGAAAATTTGTGTACGTTGGCCTTTTGAATCGAGGTCAAGACCATTTAAAACTAAACAAATACGATGCTTCAACAGGAACTTTGGTTAAAACTTTATTTGAAGAAAAAGCTTCGACTTATGTAGAACCTTTGCACGATTTGACTTTCTTGCCAAATTCTTCTACGGAGTTTTTATACAGAAGCGAAAAAGACGGTTTTGAGCAATTTTACCTTTACAATACTGACGGAAAATTGGTTATAAAATTAGGATTCAAAGACGTTGTCGTAACTTCAATGTTGGATTTTGACAAAGACGGAAAAAACCTTTTTTACATTGGGACAACAAATAATGGTTTGGACAGACAATTCTTTAAAGTCGATTTGAAATCTGGAAAAACAACGCAATTGACTTCCACTTCTGGAACACATTCAGGAAGCATCAGCAGTGACGGAACGCTTTTGTTTGACCAATTTTCAAGCGTAACAACTCCAAATGATATCAATATTGTAAACTTGAAATCGAATAAATCAACAAGTTTGTTTAAAGCTACGAATCCTTATGTTGGGAAAACAAATTTGCCAAAAATGGAATTGGTTACAATCACTTCTGCCGACGGAAAAACGCCTTTGAACGGAAGATTTATTTATCCAGCGAATTTTGATGCAAACAAGAAATACCCAGTGATGGTGTACGTTTACGGAGGTCCGCATGCACAATTAGTTACCAATAAATTTCTTGGCGGAGCAACTTTGTTCGATTATTATATGGCGCAAAATGACTATGTAGTTTTGACCGTTGATAACAGAGGAAGCGACGCTCGTGGCAGAGATTTTGAGCACGTAATTCACAGAAATTTAGGCGTAAACGAAATGGCTGACCAAATGAAAGGTATTGAATTTTTGAAATCAAAATCTTTTGTTGACCAAAATAAAATCGGAGTTTATGGCTGGAGTTTTGGTGGATTTATGACGACTTCTTTAATGTTGAACCACAATGACGTATTTAAAGTGGGGGTTGCCGGCGGACCAGTAATTGACTGGAGTTATTATGAAGTGATGTATGGTGAAAGATATATGGATATGCCGCAAGAAAATCAAGCGGGTTATGACAATAACAATTTAACTAAGAAAGCAGATAAATTAAAAGGAAGACTTTTAATGATTCACGGAGCTCAAGATCCTGTAGTTGTACAACAAAACAGCATGGAATTTATTCAAGCTTGCATTAAAGCTGGAAAACAAGTAGATTATTTCTTGTATCCAACGCACGAACACAACGTTAGCGGAAAAGACAGAGTGCATTTGAACCAAAAAATTGCAGATTATTTTGATGTTCATTTGAAGTAAGATTCGAAATTTATTCCAATAAAAAATCCGTTTAAGAATTCACTTAAACGGATTTTTTTTGTTTTGTCTTTTAGGATTCGTGTCTTGATAAAATAAAAATAAAACTACTGTAAGGATCTCTAGAGTTAAATCCTTCATTTGATTCAAATAGTGTTTGTTCTAAATCCCACCCTAACTTAACACAATAATTAAGAGCATCAACTTGAGAGACAAATTGGATAATCTTACCATTTTCGTCTTTAATCAAATCCATGGCTGTTCCATCGTAATTTTTAGATGCAGAATTTACCTTTCCCTCATTTAATCTAGCTGGACTGGTTTCATCGGGAGCTGTACCATTTGACATTCCTTTAGCCCAAAATGTCAAAATTGCATATTTTTTCGTCATCAAATTTTTATTTTTTTCTTTAACAATCTAAATATAAAACTACTGCTGAATCAAATTCAATTTGCTGTTTTTTCGGCTATAGCCAAAGTAAATTGCAAGACCTATTAACAACCAAATAAAGAAATAGATCCAGTTCCAAACGCTTAATTCGGCCATCATATACAAACAGCAAACCAATCCTAATAACGGAATCAATGATAAATTTTGTTTCCAAGACCAAACGGTTAATCCAAGCAAAACTATCAAGAAGATATACATTGGGATTTTATGTTTGAACAAAGCGAAACCAGTTTCATATTTCAATGAATTGTCTATTGGAAGTGACTCTACAATCTTTGCATATTTGTCTGAGTCATTGTGATATTCGCTCAAAATTTGTTCTAAATCGCTCGTTTTATTTGTGTTTACATTTTCTTTGTCATTTTCAATTAAAAATTGATAGACTTCTGCAGTTTGTTCTTTGTTCAACGAAGTTATAATTGAAGCTGGTTCATTGACTTGAGGTACGTTATTCAAGAAATCCATCGTCGCTTTTTCATTGAATTTGAACGAGTAAAAAATTCCTGCAAGCAATAGAATCGGAACAATATATTTTGAATTGATGTAAGGCGTTTTAAATTTTCCACGCGGAATATTTGGCTTGTTTTGCAACACCAAAACTCCAGCGCAAACTAATACAAATGCGAACAAAGTTCCGATACTGCACAAATCTGTCACCATTGTCAAGTTTAAAAATAACGCAGGAATTGCGACTACAAATCCGGTTACAATCGTGGCAAACGAAGGCGTTTTAAATCTTGGGTGAACCGTAGAAAATTTCTTCGGAAGCAAACCGTCACGGCTCATGCTCATCCAAATTCTTGGCTGTCCCATTTGAAAAACCAAAAGTACGCTCGCCATAGCAACCACGGCACTTACGGCAATAATTCCTGACATCCATTTTAAATCCAAAGCATCGAAAACAAAAGCCAATGGATCACCAACATTTAATAATTTATAGTTTACCATTCCGGTTAAAACCAAGGCAATTGCAATGTATAAAATGGTACAGATAATAATCGCCCACATCATTCCTTTTGGTAAATCTTTCTGCGGATCTTTGCATTCTTCCGCAGTTGTGGAAATAGCGTCAAACCCGATATACGCAAAGAAAACGGCTGAAACTCCTTTTAAAACGCCTCCTACTCCATTTGGTGCAAACGGGTCCCAATTGTCAGTATCTACGTAGAAAACTCCAACAGCGATAACCAATAATATGATACACAATTTGACAACAACCATCAAGTTGCTGGCATTTCGAGATTCCTTCATTCCTCTGTAAACCAGCGCGGTAATCAACACAATTATAAATAAAGCCGGCAAATCTGCTACAAGATGAAAGGAGCCAATTAAAGGCGAAGTTGTCCAAGCGGTGTACGCATCTTGCAAACTTGCGTCTAAATTTTCAAAGGATTTTCCGCCTTGCATTAAAGCTGTCGCGTCTGTAAATCCGTTTGAAGCGGTCAAATAATCCATCTGAATCCACTGCGGGAGATGAATTCCGCCACTTTCGAGCAATCCTGTAAAATAATCGCTCCAGGAAATGGCGACGGTAA
>Ga0265780_10002554_pt1 | contig 24533 bp, 20 predicted proteins | sample P1T30metagenome_FD_192432 | JGI IMG/M metagenome (GOLD analysis project Ga0265780, IMG submission 192432) | Plant litter microbial communities from East Loma Ridge, Irvine, California - P1 T30 | ecosystem: Environmental > Terrestrial > Plant litter > Unclassified | place: USA: California... | reverse complement strand
CTGATGCGCACGAAGTCGTCGCCGCTGGCGGCGAAGATGGTGGCGTTGCCGCCGGTTTCGCTTGAGAAGCGGTCGGGTGCGCTGAAGTCGAGGTTCAGGACCTGGCCGTCGATGCGCAGGCTGGGCACGGCCTTGCCGCCGATGTCGACCGTCTCGGCGGCGTCCAGCGCGAAGCTGCCCTTGAAACCGGTGGCGAAGATCTTGCCGAAGCTGACGGCCTCGTTCGACACGGTCTTGTTGAACAGCTCGACGGTGGCCACCAGGCCCTTCAGCTCGGTCGAGACGTTATGCTCGGCGCGTTCGGCGAGGAGGCTTGAGGTGGTGGCGCTGATGGTAAGCACCAGGGCGCCGATGATGATACCGACCAGGGCAAAACTGAAGGCGCTGATCTTGGAGCCCACGCTCCAGTTGGCAATACGAAATGTACGGTTAGACATGGTCAGAGAAATAAGGAAAGTATCGGTTTCTGTCCCGATCATAACCGCGGGTTATTCCTCATCGCAACGAAAGTTGTCCTATGTCAGTACAAATGCTGCTCCGCAACAACGCTTTGTATCATCCTTGTATATGTGTGTGATGAAATTGTAATGCAGCCAAGTTGGCATAGATGCCACCCTGGGCCACCAGCGAGGCATGGGTCCCGGTTTCGACCACTTGTCCATCTTCCATCACCACGATGCGGTCGGCCCGCTGCACGGTGGCCAGGCGGTGCGCGATGATGACCGTGGTGCGCCCGACCATGGCCGCTTCCAGCGCGCCCTGCACCAGGCGCTCGGATTCGGCGTCGAGGGCGCTGGTGGCTTCGTCGAGCAGCAGCAGCGGCGGGTTCTTCAGCAGGGCGCGCGCGATGGCGATGCGCTGGCGCTGGCCGCCCGACAGGCGCACGCCGCGCTCGCCCAGGAAGGAGCGGTAGCCCTGCGGCAGGCGCTCGATGAATTCGTGGGCCGCGGCCAGCCTGGCCACCGCAATCACTTCCTCGTCGCTGGCGTCCGGGCGGCCGTAGCGGATGTTTTCCATGGCGTCGGCCGAGAAGATCACCGTATCCTGCGGCACGATGCCGATCGCGTCGCGCAAGGTGTGCAAATCGAGGTCGCGGATGTCGACGCCATCGAGGCGGATCGCGCCGGCCTGCGGGTCGTAGTAGCGCAGCAGCAGCTGGAACAGGGTGGTCTTGCCGGCGCCCGAGGGGCCGACCACGGCCACGGTTTCGCCGGGACGGATGTCGAGCGAGACGTGCGACAGCGCCGCGCTGTCCTGGCGCGAGGGGTAGGCGAAGGTCACGTCCTGCAGGGCCAGCGCAGCCCCTCCGGTGGTGCGCTGCGGCAGCGGCTGCGGGTGGGCCGGGTTGCGGATGCTCGACCGTGCCGCCAGCAGTTCCAGCAGGCGCTCGGTGGCGCCGGCGGCGCGCTGGGCTTCGCCCATCACTTCCGACAGCGCGCCGATCGAGCCGGCCACGATCGAGGCGTACAGGATGAACTGCCCGAGTTCGCCGCCGGTCATGCTGCCGCGCAGGACCGCATGCGCGCCCAGCCACAGCACGAAGACGATGGTGCCGAATACCAGCACGATGGCCAGCATGGTCAGCAGCGAGCGCGCGCGGATGCGCTGCATGGCAGCCGTGAACGCGCCCTCCACCGACGTGCCGAAACGGCGTGCTTCGATGTGCTCGTGGGTATAGGCCTGCACGGTCGGCATGGCGTTCAGGATTTCGCCGGCCAGGGCCGAGGCGTCGGCGATACGGTCTTGCGAATCGCGCGAGAGCTTGCGCACGCGGCGCCCGAACAGCACGATCGGCACGATCACCGCGATCAGGAGGCCGAAGATGATGGCGGTCAGCTTGGCATCGGTCACGAACAGCATCACCAGGCCGCCGATGAACAGCAGCACGTTGCGCAGCGCGACCGAGATGCTGGTGCCGACCACGGCCTGGATCAGGGTGGTGTCGGTGGTCAGGCGCGACAGCACTTCGCCGGTCTGGGTCGTCTCGAAGAATTCCGGACTCTGGTTCACCACGTGGCTGTAGACGGCGCTGCGGATGTCGGCCGTCACGCGCTCGCCCAGCCACGACACCATGTAGAAGCGTGCCGCGGTGGCGATGCCGAGCACGGTGGCCACGCCGAACAGGGCCAGGAAGGTAGCGTCGACGTTCTTGATGCTGTGCGCGCCGGCCGCCGCGCCGAAGCCGAGGTCGATCATCTGCTTGAAGGCGGCGGGAATCGCGAGCGTGGCGCCGGCCGCGAACAGCAGGGCGACGCCGGCCAGGATGAACTGGCGGCGGTAGGGACGCAGGAAGGGGAACAGGCCCTTGAAGGCGGCGAGGCTGCCCTTCGCGGGCACGGAGGATTCGGTACGGGTATTTCCGGGGGATTGCTTGGTCACGGGTTTGTTCACGGGTTCGGTCAAGGTGGTGCCTGTTGTTGTTCTGTCTCGTGTCATCTTTTATAGTTTCACGCCGTTCGCTTCACAGCTTCATAGCGCGCAGGTAGCCGGTCAGCTCCAGGTAGCCGCGGCCGGCCGGTACGCCGTCGCGCGCAATCGTCACCGCGCCTTCCCAGTACACGGCGCCGGTCGAGCGGCGCGAATCGAGTTCCTGGTCGGGCTGCAGGGGAATAACCTGCCAGCGCGTGGCGCCGGTGGCGACCGTGGTGGCAACCGGGTATTCGGCGTTCGTGCGCGGCGACTTCCAGCGCTGCTGCGGCGTAAAACTTACCTGGTCCGGCGCGTAGCGGGTGACCTTGCCGGCGCGGTCGCGCAGGGTGGCGTGCGCCCATAGTTTACCACCTCCCTTGGCCCTGACCTGGAAAGCCATCAGCGCCGAGCCGTCGTCGAGGTTGGCCGCGACCCAGTCCCAGCCGCTGGCCTCCGGCTGCAGCGCTTCGCTCGACCATTCGTGGTCAAGCCAGGCGCTGCCCGTGACCGCGCCCGCCGCACCGGGGCGCCCGGCCGTGCCGCTCACGCGCAGCTGCGGGTGGCTGTAGTAGTAACTCGCGTGCTGTGCGGCCGGGCCCTTGCGCGAATAGCCGCCTTCGCCCTGCACCAGCACCGCCTGGGTCGGGGCCAAGACCAGGTCCATGCTCATCTCGCCGGATTTCACGCTCACGCGGTAGCTGCCGTCGGGCGCACGCGTCATGCGCCAGTCGTCGAGTTTGATGTCGGTATCGCCGGTTTTCGCCCAGGCCAGGCCGAAGCCTGCGCGCGCGCTGCGCTGGTCGTGCAGCAGGCGCCCGGCGGCCGGATCGGACAGCGCGGCGTGGCCGATCACCAACTGGTGCGGCGCAAAGGCGCTCGGGTTGGCGGTGTCGTGCTCGGTGCGGCTGCGAAAGAAGGTGACCTGGAAGCCGAGCGGCTTGCCGTCGGCCTGCTGCAGCCAGCCGGTGACGTACCACCACTCGGTGCGAAAGTCCGGGTGGGCGCCGTAGTCGAGCGGGAAACTCAGTGCCCGGCCGGGCGTGACCGGCGCGAAGACCGGCGGCGCGGCGAACGCCCACTGGCTGGCCAGCACCAACAGCAGAACGATATAACGCATCACCAATCCTCTCTCACAGCCCGCACCGGCCCGCCGGACAAGGCATAGCGCCCCGACACCAGGGCCGTGGCCACCGAGGCGCCGACCAATACGGCGGCGACGGTGGCCAGTAAACCCCAGGGCAAGTGCAGCTGCATGGTCCAGTGGAAGGATTGCGGGTTCACGACGAATACCAGAATGAGGCTGATCACCAGGCCCAGGGCAAAGCCGCAGGCCACGCCCAGGGTGGTCAGCAGGCCGCCTTCGCAGGCCAGGATACCGAGCACCTGGCCGCGCGTCACGCCCACGTGGCGCAGCATGCCGAACTCGCGCGCCCGCGCCAGGGTCTGGGCCGAAAAGGTGGCGGCCACGCCGGACAGGCCGATCACGATGGCAATCGCTTCGAGCAGGTAGGTGACGGCGAAGCTGCGGTCGAAGATCTGCAGACTGGCGGCGCGGATGTCGCCGGGCCGGGCCAGCTGCAGCGCCGGGCCGAAGGGCAGGGCGCGCAAGTTCTTCTCGATGCGGTCGGTGGCCGCTTCGCCGCCGGCGTAGATGGCGGCGTCGGTGACGGCGGTTTCGCCGGTCAGCGCGCGGTAGTCAAGCAGCCGGATCACGACCGAACCGGACTGGTTGGCGTAATCGCGCCAGACGCCGGCCACAAAGAAGGTCGCCGGCTTGCCGCCGAGCGGCAGGGTGATGGTCTCGCCGACGCGTGCGCCGTACAAATCGAGCATGGCCTCGGACACCCAGGCTGGGCGCGCACCCTGCGGCACCGGGCTGGAGGCGCCGACCAGGAACAGCAGCCGGCCCGGGTCCGCCGCATCGATGTCGCGCGCGATCAGCACCACGTCCGGGCGGTCGGCTTGCAGCGAGACCGGGCGCGTGCGCAGGAACTGCACCTGGCGCGCACCGGCCGTGGCCTGGATCGCCTCCTGCTCGTCCGGCCCCAGCGCCCCGCTGCTGCCGCCGGCGGCGGTGCGCACATATAGATCGGCCGGCAGAATGTGGCGCATCCAGTCGTCCACCGAGACGCGGAAACTGGCGACCATGATCCCCATCGCCACCATCAGGCTGAAGCTGGCCAGCACGCCGCCCAGCGCGATCGAGGCCTGGCCGGGGGCATTCGCCAGGCGCGACACGGTCAGGGCCAGCACCGGCGGCGGGTTAGGGCGGGTCAAGAGCGGCCGGTTCAACAGGCGGAACACGCTGGCGGCCAGGCGCGGCATCAGGCCGATGCCGCCGATCAGCAGCAGGGCAATGGCGAGATAACCGAACAGCGGCAGCTCGAATATTGGCGGCGCAAAGGCGAACATTGCCGCCAGCGCCAGGCAGATGAACGAGGGCCAGACCCGCGCCAGCCTTGCCAGCGCCGCCTCGTCGTTGCCGGACTTCAGGGCCACGGCCGGCCGCGCGCGCGCCGCGTCCCAGGCCGGCGCCAGGCAGCCGAGCAGGGCCACGCCCAGGCCCAGCGCAAAGAAGACGAACGCGGCCACCGGCGTGAACACCACCTGCGGCTTGATGCCCGGGAAGTAGCCGGCGCCGAGGTCGCCGCCAAAAAAACGCAGCGCCAGCGCCGCCAGCACATAGCCGGCCGCCACGCCGAGCAGGGCGCCGATCACGCCCAGGCTGGCGCCTTCGAGCAGCACCTGGCGCAGCAGCTGGCCGCGTTCCACGCCCAGCACGCGCAGCAGCGCGAACTGGCTGCGCCGCCGCATCACCGACAGGGCCTGGGTCGAGAACACCAGGAAGGCGCCGGTGAACAGCGCCACCAGGGCCAGCACCGTCAGGTTCACGCGGTAGGCGCGGCTGAGGTTATTGTTGCGGCTTTCCTGGTCGCTGTCGTTCGGCTGCCCGATGCGGAAGCGCCCGGGAAAATCGCGTTCGAGGTCGCGCGCCAGGCGCGCCTCGAATTCGGCGCGGTTGACGCCGTCGCGCAGTTTCAGGTCCACGCGCGAGAGTTTGCCGAGCTGCCTGAAGCGCCACTGGACGGCGCCGATGTCCATCACGCCGATGCGCTGGCCGGGGCGGGCAGCCTGCACCGGGCCGGCCACGCGCAGGCTGAAGTCGGCGGTGCCGGTGCGCAGCGTGAGCATTGCGCCATCGCGCAAATCTAACCAGCTTTGCGCGGCGGGCGATAAAAACACGGTGTCGTCGGCCAGTACGTCGGACCCGCGCCCTTCGGCCGGCACGCCGAGCAGGTCGGGCGCGATGTAGCCGGCGCGCAGCGGGTCGATGCCGACGATCCGCAGCGCGCCTTTTGCGGCAGGCACGGCGGCCTGGATTTCGAGCACCGGCGAGGCCAGCGCCACGCCCTCGTATTCGGCCAGGCGCGGGTAGATGGCTTCGTCGAACAGCGCCTCGCGGCCCAGCACCTGGATGTCGGCCTGGCCGGACAGGCTCTTGATCGCGGCCGAGAACTCGTTAAAGGCGGCGGCGTTGATCAGGTGGATGGCGAAGCCCATGGCCACGCCGACCGCGATGGCGGCAATCGCCAGCACGGCGCGCACCGGATGCGCGCGCCACTCGCCCAGCAGCAGCCAGCGCGACAGCAAGGACGGCAGCGCGTTCAGGCCGGACATTCCACCGCCAGCGCCTCCGCCTGCCGTTTCGCCTTCAGGCGCGCACCGGCCACGGCCTCGCCGCGGGCGCGGCCCAGGTCTTCGTCCAGCCAGCGCTGCTTCAGGCGCAGGCGCTCGCATTTCTGGCGCTGCACGGCGAAAGCCTTGGCGGCGCGCTGGCGTTCGCGTTCTTCGCGCAGTTCGCCGGCGGCGCGTTCCTTTTCCAGCGCCAGCAGGCGCAGGCGGTCGCCCGCCAGCTTCGCGCTCGCCGCCTGGTCGACCGGCGGTGCCGCGCGCACGGCCAGTTCAAGGCCGCCGCCGTCGGCGCAGGGCTGGTCGCCATAGGCCACCTTGCCGGCGACCGTGCATTTATAGATGCTGCCTGCCAGCGCGCCTTGCGCCGCCATGCAGGCAATGATTGCCGCCACGAACTTGATCATTGGTGAGCTCCCCGGTTCACAGAATTTTGCCGGGGTTCATAATGCCGAGCGGGTCGAGGGCCGCTTTGATGGCACGCATCATGTCCAGTTCCACCGCATCCTTGTAGCGCACCAGTTCTTCGCGCTTCAGGGCGCCGATGCCGTGCTCGGCCGAGATCGAACCGTCGAAGGCGGCCACGCTGTCGTGCACGATGCGGTTGATGGCGTCCTGGTTGGACAGGAAAGCCTCGTGCGCCACGCCTGCCATCGGCGCCACGTTGTAGTGCAGATTGCCGTCGCCGAGGTGGCCGAAGCAGACCACCTGGCAGCCGGGAAAGCTGGCGGCCAATTGGCGGTCGGTGCTGGCGATGAACTCGGCGATGCGCGAGATCGGCAGCGAGACGTCGTGCTTGATGTTCTTGCCGGCCGCGGCCTGGGCCAGCGGGATGTGCTCGCGCAGTTGCCACAAACTGCCCGACTGGGCGCCGGACATGGCCACCACCGCGTCGTCGGCCAGGCCCTGCTCGAGCGCGGTTTCAATGCCGGATTCCAGCAGCCCCACCGCATGTGCCTCCGACTCGCTGCTCGACACTTCCAGCAGCGCATACTGCGCGTGGTTGTGCGCGAACGGGCGCGGCAGGTGTGGAAAGTGCGTGCCGACCAGGCGCAGGCAAAAGTCCGACATCAATTCGTAGGCGGTGAGGCTGGAACCGCACACATCCTGCATCAGCGACAGCAGGGCCAGCGCACGTTCGGGCGACGCCATGGCGACCAGCGCGGTGGTCGACGCCTTCGGCTGCGGATACAGCTTCAGTACGGCGGCGGTGACGATGCCGAGCGTGCCTTCGGCGCCGACGAACAAATCGCGCAGGGCGTAGCCGGTGTTGTCCTTGCGCAGGCCGCGCAGGCCGTCCCATACTCGTCCCTGGGGCGTCACCACTTCCAGGCCCAGGCAGAGGTCGCGGGTGTTTCCGTATCGCAAAACGGCGGTGCCGCCGGCATTCGTCGACAAATTGCCGCCGATGGTGCAGCTGCCCTCGGCCGCCAGCGATAGCGGGAACAGCAGGCCGGCTTCCTGGGCCGCGTCCTGGATCTGCTGCAGGATGCAGCCGGCCTGTACGGTCATCGTGCGGTTGACGGTGTCGACGTCGAGGATGCGGTCGAGGCGGCGCAGCGAGATCACCACGGCTTCGCCGCTGGCATCGGGCACGCTGCCCAGCACCAGGCCGGTGCGTCCGCCCTGCGGCACGATCGGCACGCGGTATTCGGCGCAGGCTTGCACCAGTTGCGCCACTTCGTCGCGGCTGCCGGGCAGCAGCACGGCGCGGGCACGGCCGGTAAAGCGGCCGCGCCAGTCGGTGAGGAAGGGGGCCATGTCAGGCGCCCCGGTCAGCACCCGCGACGCGCCGCAGACTGCGCGGCAGCGCGCGAGGAAGGCATCAGTCATGCGGTACTTTCACCTTGTCGAGCAGCTCCTTGGCCATGCGCTGCGCCGCCTTTTTGTACGGGTGCAGGTAGAGCAGGGCGCAGGCGAAATACACGCAGACCAGGACGATCTCGCCCATGGCCATGAAACGCGAGGCTTCCAGCTCGTCGCTCCAGGCGCGCACCGCGCCTTCGGCAAAGTAGACCAGGATCACCATCGACGACCATTGCAGGGTGTAGAGGTCGCGCTTGATGACGCCGCGCAGCGGCACCAGCAGGGGCAGCGCCTTCAGCGCCAGCAATGAGCCGCCGGGATGCAGCGGGGCGACCCAGATTTCCCAGGCTACCAGCCAGCCGATCAGCCAGATCAGGCTGGCAATGGCGCCGGCATGAAAGATCTTTGGGGTTTCCATCAGCGTGGTCCGTGCAGTGGTGTGTGCAATGGCGATTGCAGGCGGGCGGCCGCTTCGGCCAGGCGGCGCCCCTGGGCGATGGCGAGGCGCTTTTCGTCGTCCGTGATGGGCTTGTCGCCGTCGATCCCGGCCCAGTGGGTGGGGCCGTAGGGGCTGCCGCCGCTGGCCGTGTTCATCAGTTCCGGGTGCGCATACGGCAGGCCCATGATCAGCATGCCGTGGTGCAGCAGCGGGATCATCATCGACAGCAGGGTCGCTTCCTGGCCGCCGTGCAGGCTGCCGGTGGAAGTGAATACGGCGGCCGGCTTGCCGGACAGGGTGCCGGCCAGCCATTCCGCTGCGGTGCCGTCGAGGAAGTATTTCATGGCCGCCGCCATGTTGCCGAAGCGGGTAGGCGAACCCAGGGCCAGCCCGGCGCACTCGTGCAGGTCCTGCAGCTCGACGTAGGGCGCGCCGCCGGCCGGAATGTCGGGCGCGACCGCCTCGGCCACCGTCGACACCGCGGGCACGGTGCGCAGGCGCGCCTCGGCGCCGGGGACGGACTCGATGCCCTGTGCGATGAGCTCGGCAAGTTTACGGGTGGCGCCATGGCGCGAATAGTACAAAACGAGAATAGTCAGGGACGGTGGGTTCATCGTTGGTATTATAGGACGCTTTGCTCAAGTGATAATCTTCCAGAGCGAATCAAAAACGACAACATGCTTTCCAAAACAGTTCACTCGATCTCGCGTTCCACCAGCGACATGTTCAACGTCGGCGCCGAGCGCGTGCGCGCCCTCACGCTGCCCGAGGTGCGCGACCTGCTACGCTTTGCGCGGCGCCGCCTGCGCGAGGAGAAATTGCCCCAGGTGGCAGGCAGCCTCACCTTTACGACCACGCTTGCCCTGGTGCCGCTGCTGACGATCGTCCTGGCGATTTTTACCACGTTTCCGATTTTCGGTCAGCTCCGCACGGCCATCGAAACCTACTTCGCCCAGGCCCTGATGCCGAAGGCAATTTCCAACACGATCATCTCGAACCTGACCCAGTTCGCCAGCAAGGCCAAGGGCCTGTCTGCGGTCGGCGCCGTGGCCCTGTTGATCACCTCGACGGCGATGATCGCCATGATCGAGCGCGTGTTCAACCAGATCTGGCGCGTGCGCCAGCCGCGCCCGCTGATGCAGCGCATGCTGGTCTACTGGGCGCTGATCACGCTCGGGCCGCTGCTGTTCGGGCTGTCGATCACGGTGACCTCGCAATTGTTTACCGCCACCGACGGCATTACGCGCGCGGTGCCGCTGGTCGGCAGCTTCGTTTCCAGCCTGCTGTCGACCATGGCCTCGCTGGCCCTGACCAGCGGCGCCTACACTCTGCTGTACGTGGCCGTGCCGAACCGCTACGTCAACTGGCGCGACGCGCTGTGGGGCGCGCTGGCGGCGGCGCTGGCCTTCGAGCTGGCCAAGCGCCTGTTCGCCCTGTTCATCCGCCAGTTCCCGGCCTACGCCATCATCTACGGCGCGCTGGCGGCGCTGCCGCTGTTCCTGGTCTGGATTTATTTGTCCTGGCTGATCACCCTGGTCGGCGCCGTGCTCGCCGCAGCGCTGCCGGTGGTCAGGCACGAGCGCTGGTGGCACGTGCCGGCGCCGGGCGGGGCATTCGTCGATGCGATGGCGGTGCTGAAGGTGCTGCATGGCGGCGCGCACGCCACCGGTTCGGCGTTGGTATCGAGCGCGGCGATCCGGGCCCATACGCGCATCGGCTACGACGAACTGGGGCTGCTGCTGGAGCAGATGGTCACGGCCGGCTGGGTCGGGCGGGTGCAGTCCGAGGTGCCGGCGCACACGCAATGGAGTCGCAGCGCGCGCGCCGGGCAGGACGACTGGGTGCTGCTGGCCGATCCGGGCGAGCTGAAGGTGGCCGACGTGTACCGGCTGTTCGTGTTCGGCGGCGCCGGGGCGGGCCTGACGGCGGCGGTGCCGGCGCCGGATTCGCCGCTGGCGCTGGATACGGCCGGGCTGGCGCGCAACGTCGAGGCAGCCGTGGAGGCGGGGCTCGACCAGAGCGTGGATGCGTATTTCGAGACCAGGTGAGACAATTGTGGCCAGGGCGCCGACCGTACGGTGGGCACTCCGTGCCCACGCGAAACGCTGAACGGTGTTGGCGAATTTTGATGACACGGCATTGGATACGCGAAACGCATCCAAATGATCATCTGGAAACGTCAACAATCATCAACGGTCACTGCCGGAACAGCGTTATCACCATGCCACGTTCCGCGTGGGCACGGAGTGCCCACCATACGGATGCAGCCAACGACGCAGCCAACGACGCGGCAAACGATAGCGATGCGCCCGCGCCATCCTACCAGCTCAGCTTCCCCGTCAGCATCTGCCAATACATCACCCAGTCCGCCTTGAACGACAGCCAGGGCTGGTCAAACGTCGCGGGCCGGTTCTTCTCGTAATAGAAATGCCCGACCCAGGCGCCGCCGTAGCCGAGGACCAGCGCCGCCACGATCCACAAGCCGCTGCCGCTGATCAGCGCCGCCAACAGCGCCAGGATCGCCGCCGAGGTGCCGATGAAGTGGGCGCGGCGGCAGCGGCGGTCGGCGTGCTGGGTCAGGTAGTACGGATAGAACGCGCCAAAGCTGCTGTAGCGGACCTTCATGGCGTGGTCTCCTCGTGTTCCAGCGTGGCGGCAAAGGCGATCAATGCATCCAGCACCGCGTCCGGCTGCTCGGCCATCAGGGAATGTCCGGCGTCCACCGTCACCACCTTGCCATGCGCGATGGCGCCGGTCAGCGTTTTGGTCGAGCGCGGCGGCGTCATCATGTCCTTCGCGCCGAAGATGAACACGGACGGGCACTGCACCGCACTCGCCGCGGCCTCGCCATTCGCATACGCATTGCAGGCCGCGAAGTCGGTGTGGAACAAAGACGCCGGATTGATGGCCGACATGCGCTGCATCAGGCGGCGCGCGCCGCCCATCACCGAAAAGCCGGGACCGGGGCTGGAGGGCTTGTGCGCGATGCTCGAATGCGACCAGATGTTGACCATGTCGATGGCGGCGTCCTCGTCGTCGCGCGCCGTGGCGAGCAACTGGTCCGACACCTTCATCGGATAGGTCGTGCCGAGCATGGCCAGGCCGCGCACACGCTCCGGTGCGCGACTGCTGGCTTCCAGCGCCACCAGCGAGCCCATGCTGTGCCCGGCAAGCAGGGCACGGCGCACGCCGGCCGCGTCCAGCAGGGCCAGCAGCCAGTCGGCCATCTCCTCGACGCTGGCCAGCGCCGGCCCGCCGCTGCGGCCATGGCCGGGCAAATCGACCGCCAGCACGCCATAGCCGTGGTGGGCGAACCAGCGCGATTGCAGGCCCCAGACCGAGTGGTCGTTCTGGGCGCCGTGGATGAAGACGACGGTTGGCAGGGCTGCGTCGAAGGCCTTGCCACCGGTATAGGCGTAGGCTTGCTGTCCGTTGAGAGCGCATTGCATGCTTATGCCCCTTTCTGCGCCAGCTTCAGGCCGCGCGCCAGGTCCTCGATCAGATCGTCCGGGTCTTCCAGGCCGACCGACAGACGCATCGTGCCTTCCTTTACGCCGCTGGCCGCCAACTGCTCGGCCGGCACGCGGAAGTGGGTGGTCGAGGCCGGGTGGATGACCAGCGACTTGGCGTCGCCCACGTTGGCCAGGTGCGAGAACACCTTCAGGCCGTCGACGAAGCGGCGGCCGGCGGCGCGGTCGCCTTTCAAGGCGAAGGTGAAGACCGCGCCGCAGCCCTTCGGCAGCAGCTGCTTGGCCAGTTCATGGTCCGGATGGGTGTCCAGCTCGGGATAGGACACCGACTCGACCATCGGATGCGCCAGCAAAAACGCGATGATGCGGCGCGTGTTGGCGACGTGACGCTCCATGCGCAGGCCCAGGGTCTCGATGCCCTGCAGGATGGCAAAGGCGTTGTGCGGACTCATGACGGCGCCGAAGTCGCGCAGGCCTTCGCGCCGCGCGCGCAGGGCAAAGGCGCCGACCGTCGACTCTTCGGCGAACACCATGCCGTGGAAGCCCTCGTAAGGCTCGCACAGTTCGGCGTAGCGGCCGGTGCGCGCGTGCGCGGCCTGCCAGTCGAAGGTGCCGCCGTCGACCAGCAGGCCGCCGATGGCGGTGCCGTGCCCGCACAGGAACTTGGTGGCCGAGTGGAACAGCAGATCGGCGCCGAGTTCGAAGGGGCGCAGCAGGTACGGCGTGGTGAAGGTGGCGTCGACCATCAGCGGCAGGTCGTGCTCGTGGGCGAGGGCGGCGATGCGCGGGATGTCGAGCACGTCCAGGCCCGGGTTGCCCAGGGTTTCGCCGAACAGGACGCGGGTTTCGGGGCGGATCGCGGCGCGCCAGGCGTCGAGGTCGCGCGGGTCGACAAAGGTGGTTTCGATGCCGAAGCGCTTCAGGGTATAGGCCAGCAAATTGTGCGAGCCGCCGTAGAGGGCACGCGAGGCCACGATGTGCGATCCGGCGCCGGCAATCGTCGACAGGCCCAGGTGCATCGCGGCCTGGCCGCTGGCGGTGGCGATGCCGGCCACGCCGCCCTCGAGCGCGGCGATGCGTTCTTCCAGCACGGCGTTGGTCGGGTTCGAGATGCGCGAATACACGTGGCCGCTGCGCTCCATGTTGAACAGCGAGGCGGCGTGGTCGGAATCGCGGAAGGCGAACGACGAGGTGAAGTGGATCGGGGTGGCGCGCGCGCCGGTGGCCGGGTCGGGCGCCGCGCCGGCGTGCAGCGACAGCGTGTCGAAGCCGGGGTATCGTGGACCGCTCATGGATGTCTCTTGTCTGGTTGATCGAATAATTATGCGCAGAATCCTAGCATCGAATCGGCCAGCTGTGCCCATCCCCGGCGCCGCCGCGGCGGTCTTTGTCGGAAAACTGGATTTTCTGCTAGGCTTGCGCTACATTCAACTCAGTCTTTCATCAAAGTATTTACAGTGAATAATTTATCTGACGCGGGGGTGGCTAGCATGAAAGTCTCCGAGATTTTGCAGGTCAAGGGCAACATCCTGTACACGGTGACGCCGGATATGCCGCTGGCCGAAGCGGTGAACACGATGTCGGAAAAGGACATCGGCTCGCTGGTGGTGATGGAATACGGCGACCTGGTCGGCATGCTGACCTTCCGCGAAGTCATCAAGGTGCTGCATGAAAACGGCGGCTCGGTCGGCAACGGCACCGTGCGCCGCTACATGGACGACAGCCCGATCACCGTGACCCCGGACACCGAGGTCAACGAAGTGCGGCGCATGATGCTCGAAAAGCACGCGCGCTATTTGCCGGTGATGAACGCCAAGACCCTGCTGGGCGTGATCTCGTTCTACGACGTGGCGCGCGCGGTGCTGGAAGCGCAGAGCTTCGAGAACCGCATGCTGAAGGCGTATATCCGGGATTGGCCGGCGGAGCAGGCGGCGGAGGACTGATATCGGGCGGCTTGCGGTTCCGGGTTTGTGCAAATGGCCTGGAACCGTTACCCGTAGGGTGGGCCGGGCCGCGCTAGGCACTCGTGCCCACGCGGTACGTGCGTGTCCTTGCACCTGCGGCGGTGCGGTGCCGCTCGCCGGCCCCAACGAAATCCGTAGCCGCATCGTTCGTATCCGATCGCATGCCGTGCAGGCGATACCTCGCTGTTGCTGACTACGGTACCGTGCGTACCGCGTGGGTACGGAGTGCCCACCCTACGGTTGACGTTCCGTGCCCATTTCAGGCTGCATAGCGCGCCTTCAAAAACCCGCGGTTTCACGCCGCGTCGTTCAGCACCTGCGCGCCCAGCCATTCGCGCAGCGCCCCCGGCGACAGCGGCCGCGAGAACAGGAAGCCCTGCGCCAGCGGGCAGCCGAGCGTGGACAGGATCTGCGCCTGGCGCTCGTCCTCGACCCCTTCGGCGATCACCGACAGGCCCAGGTTGCGCCCGAGCTGGATCACCATCTCGGCAATGCTGCTGCCGCGTGCCGAGCCGGTGATCTCGGAGACAAAGGCGCGGTCGATCTTCAGGCGGTCGACCTGCAGGCGCTGCAGGTGCGAGAGCGAGGAAAAGCCGGTGCCGAAGTCGTCGATGGCGATCGACACCCCGGTGCGCTTGACCTCGCCCAGGATCTCGGCCAGGTGGCGCGGGTCTTCCATTGCCATCGATTCGGTGATCTCCAGCTCCACATACGCAGGCGGCGCGCCGGTCTCGGCCAGGGCGCGCTGCAGCATCGCCACGAACTGCGGGTGGCGGAACTGCGCCTGCGAAACGTTCACCGACATCGTGAAGGCCAGGTGGCCGGCCGCGCGCAGGCGCACCAGTTCGGCGCAGGCTTCGCGCAGCACCCAGGCGCCGATCTCGACGATCAGGCCCGAGGTTTCGGCAATCGGGATGAAGCGGTCCGGCGGCACCATGCGGCCGTCGGCCGTGCGCCAGCGCAGCAGGGCTTCGGCGCCGAAGGGACGGCGGCTGGCCAGGTCGATCTGCGGCTGGTAGTCGAGGAACAGTTCGCCGCGGCCGAAGCCGCTGCGCAGCGCGTGCATCAGGTCGACCCGTTCGCGGATCTCGACGCCCATGCTGCGCGAAAAATAGAAGTGGCCGCCGCGCTGGCGGGTCTTGGCGCGCTTCAGCGCGATGTCGGCATCCTTCAGGGCGTCGGCGCCGCTGCCGTCGTGCTCGCGCAGGCGCACCAGGCCCATGGTGGCCGAGGCGCGCACGTCCTGGCCGTCGATGGCGAAGGGCGAGGCGAACAGGGTGTGCAGGGCCTGCGGCGTGCAGGCCTCGTCCGCGCCGAGCACGGCAAAGGTGTCGCCGCCGATGCGCGCCAGCGTCAGGCCGGCCAGGCTGGCCTGCAGGCGCCCGGCGACGGCCATCAGCAGCATGTCGCCGAACTGGTGGCCGAGGGCGTCGTTGCTTTCGGCGAAGTGGTCGAGGTCGACCAGGGCCAGCGTGACGTCGGCCACGCTGGCGGCTCCCTCTGCGGCTCCTCTCGTGGCGGCCAGGCGGGCGTCGAGCTGCTCGATCAGGCTGGCGCGGTTCGGCAGGCCGGTGAGGCGATCGTAGAAGGCGGCGTCGTTCAGGCGTCCGACCAGTTCCAGGTTGTCGACGCCGACCGCCACCACGCTACTGAAGACGTCGAGCAGGCGCCGGCGGCCCTCGGTGAGCGGTTCGGCCAGGTAGACGCCGGCGGCGAAGTCGCGTCCGGATTTGCCGGCGAAGTAGAGCGCCAGGCGCTCGGGCGTGTGCTGGCTGGCGCGTTCGCGCAGGGCGCGCGCCACCAGGGCATGCAGTTCGCGGTCGGCGTGGCGCTCCATGGCGCCGCCCTCGTATGCGATGCAGGTGCCGGCCGCGCCCAGCACCTGCAGGCCGCCGTTGTCGCTCACGCACAGCACGCCGCCGGGTTCCTGCAGCAGCACAGCGGCCGCGTGGCTCAGCACCGCACGCGCGATATCGCGCGGCACGTGCAGGTTCATCAGCTCGGCGCCGGCGCGCGCAATGCGTTCCAGCGCAACGCGTCCCACGGCAAGCGTATGTAATTGTTGGTAGCAGCGCACCGCGGCCGCCACCGCCGTGTACAGCTTGGTGCGGGTGAGTTCCGACTTGGTGCGGTAGTCGTTGATGTCGAGGTCGCGGATGGCGTCCATCTCGGGCGCGTAGCCGGGCTGGCCGGTGCGCAGGATGATGCGCACTTCCTGCAGGCCGAGGGTGTCGCGGATGTGGCGTACCAGCTGCAGGCCGGCGTCGGGCTGCTCCATCACCACATCGAGCAGGACCACGGCGATGCCGGGCACGCGCCCCAGCAGCTCGCGCGCTTCGTGCGCCGAATAGGCGTGCAGGAATTCCAGCGGCCGGCCCTGGACCTCGAGGTTGGCCAGGGCAAAGGTGGTGGTCGAATGCACGTCGGCGTCGTCGTCCACGACCAGGACGCGCCAGGTGGCGCGCGGGTCTTGGGCGGCAGCGGGCGCGGGCGCGGGGGGCGCTTCGTCAAGAAAAACCAGGTCGTCGTGCGCGTCGGAGCCGGTTCCGGGCGTAATCGATGCGGGCATTATTGTTGCGTCTCCAGGATTAGGCTCGGCATTTCATCGCGACCAAGTATAGCGGCAAAAGTCTGGAATCGGCGTCTCTTGCTCCTGTGGATACAAAAATAAATTCTGTAAGGCAACACTATTCGGATGCAAACCGCTCTTGACGGCGAAATGGGAAGCCGTTCCAGCATCGCTGCTACTGGTAGAATGGCCTTTTCGTCACTCGATGCGCATACCATGTCCGGCAATACCTTCGGCAAGCTGTTTTCCGTTACCACCTTCGGCGAGTCGCACGGTCCGGCGATCGGCTGCGTCATCGACGGCTGTCCGCCGGGCCTGGCGCTGTCCGAGGCCGACATCCAGCCAGAACTCGACCGCCGCAAGCCCGGCACCTCGCGCCACGTGACCCAGCGCCAGGAAGGCGACCGCGTGCAGATCCTGTCCGGCGTGTATGAAGGCGTCACCACCGGCACCCCGATCGCGCTGCTGATCCCGAACGAGGACCAGCGCAGCAAGGACTACGGCAACATCGCCGAGAGTTTCCGTCCGGGCCATGCCGACTACACCTATTGGCACAAGTACGGCGTGCGCGATCCGCGCGGCGGCGGCCGTTCCTCGGCGCGCCTGACGGCGCCGGTGGTCGGCGCCGGGGCCATCGCCAAGAAGTGGCTGCGCGAGCGCCATGGCGTGGAGTTCATGGGCTGCATGCGCGCCCTGGGCGACATCGAGGTGCCGTTCGAAGGTTGGGAACACGTGGCCAACAATCCCTTCTTCGCCGCCACCGGCGACGCCGCCCTGATCGCGCGCATGGAAGCGGCGATGGACGAATTGCGCCGCGCCGGCGACTCGATCGGCGCGCGCATCGACGTGGTGGCGCGCGGCGTGCCGGTCGGCTGGGGCCAGCCGATCTACGACAAGCTCGACGCCGACATCGCCTACGCGATGATGGGAATTAACGCAGTGAAGGGCGTGGAGATCGGCGCCGGCTTCGCCTCGGTGGCGCAGAAGGGCTCGGAGCATGGCGACGAACTGACGCCGGAGGGCTTCGTCGGCAACCATGCCGGCGGCGTGCTGGGCGGGATCTCGACCGGCCAGGACATCACGGTCTCGCTGGCGATCAAGCCGACTTCCTCGATCCGCATTCCGCGCCGCTCGATCGACAAAGCCGGGGAGCCGGCCACCGTGGAAACCTTCGGCCGCCACGATCCTTGCGTCGGCATCCGCGCAACGCCGATCGCCGAGGCGATGCTGGCGCTGGTGCTGATCGATCATGCGCTGATGGGGCGCGCCCAGTGCGGCGACGTGCGCGTGGAGACGCCGCGGATTTGATTGTTGGCGTCGTGATTGCCGGCTTGGTTACGCCTTGCCGCTGACGGCGGCCACTTCCGGATGTGCGCGCCGCTCGACGGTGCGCACCACCAGCGCGCGCAAGTCGTTCAGCAGCGCGAACTCGCCCTGGCTCAGGTGCACCGAGGGGAAGGTGTCGTCCCAGTCGCCGTACACGAAGCCGACCGGCTGGCCTTGCATGCACAGGGGGATCACGACGAAGCAGCGCGCCTGCGCCAGCGTGCCGCGCCACCAACCCGGCAGCTTGGCCGCGAACTTCGGGTCGCGCGCATTCTCGATGAAGATCACGCGGTCGCTGGCCAGCGCCGCATGGAAGACGTTGGCCTCGTAGGCATCGTCGAAGGCCAGGTTCGGCAGCAGGTTCCGGGCGCCGTCGCCCAGCCCCATCTTGGCCAGGTACTTGCCTTCGCGCCGGTTGCGGAGAAAAGCGAACGCACGCGTGAACGACAGCCCCTTGAACATGGTTTCCAGCGCCATCGCCGTCATCTGGCCGGCGCTGACGTTCGGTCCGACGTCGCGCATGTCGGCCACGCCGCTCATCAGGATGCGGTTGCCGGCTTCGCGCTTGCGCTGCACGGCGTCGACCTTGGCGCGCTTTTCGGCGGCGTTGGCCAGCGGCGCGATCGTCAGGTCGCTGGCCGCTTCCACCCTGGCCTTGTCGACGGCGCCGAGGATCTGCTCGGCGTCCACGCCCAGCAGCGGCGCAAAGGCGCCGGCCAGTTCGCGTACCTGTTCGGCGCCGGCGGCGTCGTCGTTCCACAGCGAGTTGGCGCAGCGGGTCGACATGGTGCCCAGCGCCGCCAGCCAGTCCTCGTGGCCAAAGGCGTCGCCGCGTTCGCCCGGCTCGACGCTGCGCATGCCGGCCACCAGGTTGCGCGGCAGGCCCCAGTGCTCGGCGGTGGCGCGGCCGATCTGTTCCAGGCTCAGGCCGAGCAGACCGGGCGCCGCGCTGTCTTCGCCCCCTTCGCCGCCCGTCGCCTGCAGCTGGGTCCAGCGCTCGGGCATGTAGAAGGTCACCATCATCCGCCCCAGCGAATGCAGGATCGAGCAGACCACGGCTTCTTCCGGGTCGCGGGTGGCGGCGCGCGCGGCCACCTGCTGGGCCACCATCCCGGCCAGCACCGCCTTTTCCATCTCGACGTGGGCGACCGCCGAATCCGGGGTGCTCTTCGCCAGCTCCTCGATCAGCTTCAGGCCCAGCGCCAGGTGGCCGATGGCTTCCGTGCCCAGCACCAGCACCGCTTTCGAGACCGTGTTCACGCGCTGGCCAAAGGCCGAGTACATGCCGCTGTTCGCCAGGCGCAGCACCTTCTGGGTCAGGACCGGGTCCGACAGCACCGTCTGCGTCATCGAGAATTCGCGCTCGTCCTCGCCGCGCATCGAGGCCAGGATGGCGTTGATGGCGCGCGTGAAGCCGGGCATGTCGCCCTGGCGGCGGATGCGTTCCCAGAGCAGGTCCAGGGTGGCCTGCCCACGGGCCTCGATCGGGGCCGGGCGCGCTTGCGTAGTCAGGGTCATTGCCTGCCTCCCTGTGGTTCGGACGGCGCCGGCGCCGTCAGCTGGTTGTCCTGCAGGGCGGCGATCGCCACATGGGCCGGCATCGGCTTGCCGGTCAGGTAGCCCTGGATGTAGCGGCAGTCGCGCGCTTCGAGCCAGGCCAGCTGCTCCTCGGTCTCGACGCCTTCGGCCACCACCGACAAATCGAGGTGGCGCGCCATGTCGAGCACCGCGCTGCAGATCGCCGCTTCCTTCTGCGCGCCCGGCAAATCCTTCACGAAGGCGCGGTCGACCTTCAGTACCGAGATCGGGAAGCGCTTCAGGTAAGCCAGCGAGGAATAGCCGGTGCCGAAGTCGTCGATGGCAATCCGCGCGCGCCGTTCGGCCATGCGCGTCAGGATGGTCTCGGCGTGCAGCGGGTCGACCATCAGCGTGCCCTCGGTGATCTCGAGGACCAGCTTGTCGCCGGGCGTGCCGGAAAACGCCAGCGCTTCGTCGAGCACGTCGAGGAACTTGTCGTTCCTGAACTGGCGCGGGCTGATGTTCACCGAGATGTACAAATCGCGTCCGGCGGCTTCCTCGAAATGACGGATCTGGGCGCAGGCCGCCTTCAGGGCCCAGGCCCCGAGCAGGGTGATCAGGCCATTCGTTTCGGCGATCGGGATGAAGCGCGCCGGCGGCACCATGCCCAGGGTCGGATGCTTCCAGCGCATCAGGGTCTCGAAGCCTTCGATGCAGCGGGTGCGGGCGTCGACGATCGGCTGGTAGTAGAGCAGGAATTCGCCTTCGCGCACGGCGTTGAACATCGCCGCTTCCAGCGAGATGTCGTGCTGCGGCGGTCCCTGTTCGCGCGCGCTGTAGACCACGGCGCGGCCCTTGCCGCTTTCCTTGGCACGCGAGAGGGCGGCGTCGGCCAGGGCCAGCAGGCCGTTGTCGTCCTCGGCGTGCTGCGGATACAGGGCCACGCCGATCGAGGCGCCGAGATAGATGGTGTGGCCGTCGGCCTCGAACGGCGACTGCAGGGTGGCCAGCAGGCGCCCGGTGACGAGCTTGATCTGGGCCGCGCTGGCGGTGCCGGGCAGGACCGCGACGAACTCGTCGCCGCCGATGCGCGCCAGGGTGTCGCTGTCGCGCAGGGCCTTGCGCAGGCGCAGTCCGGCCTGGCGCAGCACCGCGTCGCCGACCGGATGGCCGACGCCGTCGTTGACCTTCTTGAAGCCGTCCAGGCCGACGGTCGCCAGCGCGAAGCCCTGGCCCGAGCGGCGCGCGTTGGCCACCACCATGCGGATGCGGTCGGCCAGCAGCAGGCGGTTCGGCAGTTCGGTGAGGGCGTCGTGGGTCGCCATGTGGCGCAGCCGCTCCTCGGTGGCGTATTGCGCGCTCATGTCGCGCCCGACCACCAGCAGGGCTGCGCCGCCGTCCTCGTCCTCGCCTTCGCAGGCGGCGATGCGCAGCTCGAACCAGGTTTCGCGCTCGGCGCCGGGTTCGCCGCAGCGCAGGCGCGCGCGCACCAGCACCGGTTCGGCCGCCGCCTGCACGTCGACAAAGGCGGTGCGCAGGGCGGCATGGTCGAATTCCGAGACGATAGCGGTCAGGAGCTGGCCTTCGAGGGGAATGCCGGAGCCGACGAGGCGCTGGGCGCGGCGGCTGGCGAGGCGGATCCGGCTCGAGGGCGCGACCCGGAACACGACGTCGCCCGCCGCCTCCATCAGGCTGTCGAAGCCGCTGCGCGCCTGGGTCGGGCGCGGCGGATCGAACGGCACGGCGGAGGAACTGGAGCGCATTGTTGAATTTCTGCCTTATTCTCGGCTTACATGAGCAGCACCCACATCGAGGTGGAAGCGAGGTGCAAGCGTGCAAGTTTATCAAACCACGGGAGACTTTATCACCGAACCATTCCAACAGGCATCAAAATTCACAATTGCCGGGGGATGTTTGCGCGCCCTTTGCGCTACAGCAGGGGCGCCTTGCCGGATTGTGTACTTTGCGCTAGCCTCTTGCCGAATCGTTAACCATACCCGCAAGCGCGGGGAGTGGCACCGATTACCGACACGCAGAGGAAGCATTGCCATCGGAAATGATGCTTCATTGCAACATTTTACACCAGCTTTTCGCGGCACGCAGGGGAATGGCATGAATTCATTCGATACGCATGAGGTGTTCAACCAGGCGCCGCCGTTCGGCGACGTGAATCTGCTGCGCTGCGACCCGGCGCTGCGCGAAGCCCTGGCGCGCGAAGGCGCCGGCTGGGCCGCGGACGAGCTCGACGCACTGGGCGCGCGCCTGGGCCGCGCCGAGATCCTCGACCTGGCGCGGGTGGCGAATGCCAACGGTCCGCGCCTGGTGAACTTCGACCGCGGCGGGCGCCGCATCGACGAAGTCGAGTTCCACCCCGCCTGGCACGAACTGATGGCGCTGCTGATCGGCGCCGGCGCCCACAGCGCGCCCTGGCTTGACCCGCGCCCGGGCGCCCAGGTGGCGCGCGCCGCGGCCTACCTGCTGTTCGGCCAGGTTGAGAACGGGGCCCAGTGCCCGGTGACGATGACCTATGCCTCGGTGCCGGCGCTGCGCCGCGCCCCGCAAATCGCGGCCAAATGGCTGCCGAAGATCCTGTCGCGCGAATACGATCCGCGCTCGCTGCCGGTGGAGCAGAAGCGCGGCGCCCTGGTCGGCATGGGCATGACCGAGAAGCAGGGCGGCACCGACGTGCGCGCCAACACCACGCGCGCCGTCGAGATGGCACCGTTCGAGGCGAGCGAGCGCTTTGGAGAGGAAGGCGAGGGCGCCTGGCGCATCGTCGGCCACAAATGGTTCTTCTCGGCGCCGCAGTGCGATGCCCACCTGGTGCTGGCCCAGGCCGACGACGCCGGGAGTGCAGGTCTCTCCTGCTTCTTCGTGCCGCGCTGGCTGCCAGATGGCAGCCGCAATGCGATCCGCGTGCAGCGCCTGAAGGACAAGCTCGGCAACCGCTCGAACGCGTCCTCGGAGGTCGAGTTCTGCGACGCCGTCGGCTGGCTGGTCGGCGCCATCGGGCGCGGCATCCCGACCATCCTCGAGATGGGCAGCCACACGCGCCTGGACTGCGTGGTCGGCACCGCCGGCATCATGCGCGCCGCACTCTGTCACGCCCTGCACCATGCACGCGGACGCGCCGCCTTCGGGAAATCGCTCGCGAGCCAGCCGCTGATGCAGAACGTGCTGGCCGATCTCGCCATCGAATCGGAAGCGGCCACCGCCTTTGCCCTGCGCCTGGCGCGCTGCTTCGACCACCCGGACGACCCCTTGGAAAGCGCGCTCGGGCGCTTGCTGACGCCGGCCGGCAAGTACTGGATCTGCAAGCGCGGCCCCATGCTGGGTGCGGAGGCAATGGAGGTCATGGGCGGCAACGGCTACGTGGAAGACGGTCCGCTGGCGCGGCTGTACCGCGAGTTCCCGGTGAATTCGATCTGGGAAGGCTCGGGCAACGTGATGTGCCTGGACGTGCTGCGCGCGCTTGGCAAGAATCCGCAGGAGTCGCGCGCGGCGCTGGAAAGCGAGCTGGCGCCGGCGGCGGCGCTCGACCCGCGCTTCGCCGCCTACGTGGCGCGCCTGCTCGCGGACCTGGCCAACGCCGGCGAGGCGGACGGGCGCCGGGTCGCCGAGCAGTTGGTGATCGCGGTGCAGGGCGCGCTGCTGCTGCGCCACGCACCGCCGTTCGTGGCCGAGGCGTTTGTCGCCTCGCGCATCGCCCGGGATGTCGGCGGCGCCTTCGGGCGCCTGCCCGCGGGGCTGGATGTCGAGGCCATCCTGGCGCGGGCGCTCCTTAGCTAAAGTTCCTTAACTAAATAGAAATTTCTACATCAAGTCGGGACAAACTCGCGCCGCACTGGGATAATGGCGGGTTTATACGCTCCTGTGGCCGCCGTGCCTGCACTTCCGGCGGGCCCGTCACCGAACAAAGATATGTCGATAATGAAACAAGACCCGCGCTTCCCCAGTCTCTACATCCTGAATCACCCGCTGATCCAGCACAAGCTGTCGCACATGCGCGAGCACGACACCTCGACCCGCACCTTCCGCGAGCTGCTCAAGGAAATCACGCTGCTGATGGGCTATGAGATCACGCGCGACCTGCCGCTGACCACGCGCCCGGTGCAGACCCCGCTGGTGACGATCGACGCACCTGTGATTGCCGGCAAGAAGCTGGCAATCGTGCCGATCCTGCGCGCCGGCATCGGCATGAGCGACGGCCTGCTGGAACTGGTGCCGTCGGCGCGCGTGGGCCACATCGGCGTGTTCCGCGACCCGGACACCCATGAGCCGGTCGAGTACCTGGTGCGCCTGCCGGACACCACCGAGCGCACCTTCATCCTGTGCGACCCGATGGTGGCAACCGGCAACTCGGCGGTGCACGCGATCGACGTCCTCAAGAAGCGCGGCGTGGCCGACGAGCAGATCCTGTTCCTGGCCCTGGTGGCGGCGCCAGAAGGCGTGAAGGTGGTGCAGGACGCCCACCCGAACGTCAAGGTCTACGTGGCCTCGCTCGACTCGCACCTGGATGCCCACGCCTACATCGTGCCGGGCCTGGGCGACGCCGGCGACCGCATCTTCGGCACCAAGTAAAGGCATGGCCGGGCCGGTCGACGCCGCCTTCTTCGCGCGCCTGACGGCAGCGGACGCGCGCTTCCGCGCCGGGCTGCCGGCCACGCTGGCCCAGCTGGCGGCGGCGCGCGGCGAACTGCTGCCCGAGGCGCCGGCCCCAGCGCTGGTGGCGGAACTGCAATCGCTGCTGCACACCCTGGCGGGTGCGGCCGTGACTTTCGGTTTCCGCGAACTCGGGCACGGCGCACGCGCCCTCGAGCAGCGCCTGCGCGTGCTGTGCGCTTTTGATGCCGTCAGCGCCGACGACTGGAGCGCCTGGCTGGGGACGCTGGACCGCTTCGTCGCAGCAGGTTTGCAGGCGCCATCGCCGCGTTACCATCACGCCGCCTTTTCGCCCTTGCTGTAATTCAAAATTGCTACGCCGAGTCGTTTGATCCACCGCAAACTTGCTACCCTTCGTTGTCCTATATTCTCTTTACTGCCGAATCAAATACCGCTCAGCCTGAAAGTTGGTTTCGGGCATTGTTACGCGATTTCTTTTTTATTTTGCGAAATATGTGTAAGCGGTGTTTTATTCGGTATAATACGGGATCGTTGGGTTCGAGCTAGTAGTGCAGTCTGTCTGTCATTTCTTTCTTGCTACTTCAAACGATCATAAACGGGCGTAAGCCCACTTAACTGAAATAGGAAATTGTAATGGCAACTGGCATCGTTAAATGGTTCAATGACTCCAAGGGTTTCGGCTTCATCACCCCTGACGAAGGCGGCGAAGATCTGTTCGC